>ERZ857521.37-NODE-37-length-185732-cov-8.248410_pt1 | contig 185732 bp, 151 predicted proteins | sample MGYA00519701_ERZ857521 | MGnify/ENA primary metagenome ERZ857521 (study PRJEB31778, sample SAMEA3449346) | human gut metagenome | biome: human gut; feature: human-associated habitat; material: faeces | place: United Kingdom | collected 2010/2012 ...
GGAAAGTCGGGGCTTTGTCATAAAAAAAGAGGGTATGCATTTTGACACACCCTCTCTTTTCTATTATAGACACGATAAAATTAATTTTCCTTTACTTCCCATCCCAATGCACTGGCTCCTAATACAGCCGCATCTGCATCTTTCAGTTGAGAAAGCAACAATTTAGTCTTTCCCGCATAAATCTTCAATACATTTTCATCAATCGCCTTCTGAATCGGTTTCATGATGTAATCGCCCGACTTAGCCAAGCCACCGAACAGAATAATGGCTTCCGGACTGGAGAAAGCGATGAAGTTAGCCAATGCTTCTCCCAAGATGCGTCCTGTATATTCAAAGATATCCTGCGCCAGCTTATCGCCTTTCACTGCAGCATCATACACATCCTTTGACTGGATTTCATCTGCAGGTACGTTACGCAACAAGCTCGGTTCAGTACGCTGTACCAAAAACTCACGAGCTGTACGAGCCACACCAGTAGCTGAACAGTAAGTTTCCAGACAACCTTTACGTCCGCAACCACATGGACGACCGTTACGGTCTACAATCACGTGTCCCAGTTCACCGGCAAAGCCATCATGGCCGTAAACCAGCTGTCCGTTTACTACGATACCGCTTCCTACGCCGGTACCCAACGTAATCATGATAAAATCTTTCATACCGCGGGCCGCACCATACGTCATTTCCCCGATGGCAGCTGCATTGGCATCGTTTGTCAACGCAGTAGGAATACCCAGCTGTTCTTCAAACATAGATGCCAACGGAATAACACCTTTCCACGGCAGATTTGGAGCAAACTCAATGGTTCCACTGTAATAGTTACCATTAGGCGCACCCACTCCCATACCTTTTACCTTTTCAGCTCCACCAAACTGAGACAACAACGGAAGGAGTTTTTTACATACTGCATCGACATAATCTTCGACATTTTCATATTGCTGAGTTTTGACAGAATCAGAAGCCAGCACGTTACCACGTGAGTCAACTACACCAAAAACGGTGTTTGTTCCGCCAATATCCATACCTACGACATAAGGTTTTTCCATGTTTATTGCCATGACATTTCTCTATTTAGGGTTAATTATCTACGGACAAAAGTAAATAATCAGTAAAAACAGAACAAATTTTTCCCCTACTATTTTTGAAAACGTATCACTTTTTCTACATTTGTGAAGTTCGATTAAAAATCAATTAACACAAACCAAATGATACTTTTAAAAAACATTCACAAAACCTACTACAACGGCACTCCCCTTCATGTACTCAAAGGCATCGACCTACACATTGAGAAAGGAGAATTTGTCTCCATCATGGGTGCCTCCGGTTCCGGAAAATCTACCTTGTTGAACATTCTCGGAATATTGGACAACTATGATTCCGGCGAATACTACCTGAACAATGTCCTTATCCGAAATCTAAGTGAAACCAGGGCGGCTGAATACCGCAACCGGATGATTGGCTTTATTTTCCAGTCATTCAATCTCATTTCGTTCAAAGACGCCATGGAAAATGTGGCGCTTCCACTTTTTTATCAAGGAGTCAGCCGCAAGAAACGCAACCTGCTGGCCATGGAATACCTCGACAAACTGGGACTGAAAGAATGGGCGCACCATCTCCCCAACGAAATGTCGGGAGGTCAAAAGCAACGAGTGGCCATCGCAAGGGCACTGATATCGAAACCGGAAATCATCCTGGCCGATGAACCGACAGGGGCCTTGGACAGCAAGACTTCGGTGGAGGTCATGAACATCCTGAAAGAACTTCACGACCAGGAAGGGCTGACCATCGTCGTAGTCACCCACGAAAGTGGAGTAGCCAATCAGACCAATAAAATCATCCACATCAAAGACGGACTGATAGAACGCATAGAAGACAATATCGACCACCATGCCTCTCCGTTCGGACAAAACGGATTCATGAAATAACCTACCGCTATGACAGAACTGATACAAGAAATCTACGGAACCATCATGCGCAACAAACTGCGCACTTTATTGACCGGCTTTTCCGTGGCATGGGGTATTTTCATGCTGATTGTACTCCTTGGAGCGGGCAACGGCCTCATCCATGCGTTTGAAAACCAGTCGGAAGGTATGCTCATGAACTCCATGAAAATTTATCCGGGAATGACATCACAGCCTTATAAAGGCATGAAAGAAGGACGGAGCATTTACCTGAAAGAAAGCGACCGAGAACTGACAGCCTCTTCCTTCCCCGACCATATTCTGGAAGCAGGGGCCTCCGTCAGCAAGAGTGATGTCACCCTGACCTACGGCAAAGAGGCCCTCAGCATTGAGCTGGACGGGGTACTTCCCAATTATCCTTCCCTCGAAGCCATCAAGATAAAGGAAGGCCGTTTCATCAACAAACGCGACATAGAGGAAAAGCGGAAAGTCATTGTCCTCCATGAGAAAACGGTCAAGAACCTTTTTCCGCATACGGATCCTATAGGAAAATACCTCAACGCACAAGGGGTTTCCTATCAAGTGGTGGGAATCTATAAAGACCAGAACAGTTTTTCTCCTTCGGCACTGGTACCTTTCACCACCCTGCAAACCATCTATCAGAAAGGAGACAGCATTGACAACATCACGTTCACGACCCAGGGACTGGCCAATGAAGCATTGAATGAAGAATTTGAAGCCGACTACCGTCGCACCTTAGGGCTGAAGAAGCAATTCGCTCCTACCGATGACGGCGCCATCTGGATTTGGAACCGTTTCACCCAATACCTCCAGCAACAGGCGGCTACCCAGGTTCTGCATACGGCCATCTGGGTAATTGGCATCTTTACCTTGCTGAGCGGCATTGTGGGAGTGAGCAACATCATGCTCATCACCGTCCGCGAACGGACCCACGAATTCGGCATCCGCAAGGCACTGGGAGCCAAGCCGATGTCCATCCTCTGGCTGATTATCTCGGAAAGTGTGGCCATCACCACCTTCTTCGGCTACATCGGTATGGTGGCGGGCATTGCCGTCACGGAATACATGAACCAGGTAGCCGGGAAACAGACCATGGACATGGGTGTCTTTTCCATGACGTTCTTCGAGAACCCGACGGTCGATCTTTCCATTGCCATCGAGGCCACCCTGACATTAGTTATTGCCGGTACGCTGGCTGGACTTTTTCCGGCAAGGAAAGCCGCCAGAATCCGACCCATTGAAGCACTTAGAGCAGATTAATCATGAGACGATTTGATTTAGATACATGGGAAGAAATTCTTCTCACCATCACCCGCAACAAAACCAGAAGTTTCCTGACGGCCTTCGGTGTCTTCTGGGGAATATTCATGCTGATAGCCCTGATGGGAGGAGCCAAAGGACTCCAACAGATATTGTCACGCCAGTTTGAAGGTTTTGCCACCAACTCAGGTTTTCTGGGTGCCAACAAAACCAGCAAGGCCTATAAAGGATTCCAACAGGGAAGATACTGGGATTTGGAAAACAAAGATGTGGAACGGGTACGGAAACAGGTCAACGAACTGGAAACGGTGACTGCCACCCTGGCCAAATGGGGCATCAATGCCATTTATAATGAAAATAAAATCTCGGGAACCCTGAAAGGCCTGTATCCCGAATACCAGAAAATTGAAGAACCGAACATCGTGTTCGGACGTTTCATCAACGACATTGACATCCGCGACCAACGGAAAGTGTGTGTCATCGGAAAGCGTATCTACGAGAGCCTGTTTCCCGGAGGGGAAAACCCCTGCGGAAAGTTCATCGAGGTCAATGGCATCTACTACCGGATTATCGGGGTCAGCATGGCCGTAGGAAACATCTCCATACAAGGACAATCGGAAACCTCGGTCGTCATTCCGTTCACCACCATGCAGCAGAACTACAACTTCGGTCAGAAAGTACAGCTGCTCTGCTATACGGCCCGCAAAGGGTATTCCATTGGAGAGGTGGAAAAGAAAGTGGAACAGGTGATTAAAAAAGCCCATCTGATTCACCCCGACGACGGACAGGCGGTGATTCTGGTCAATGCGGAAGCCATGTTCAGCATGGTAGATAACCTGTTTTCAGGTATTAAGATTTTGGGCTGGATGGTCGGCCTCGGCACCCTGCTGGCCGGTGCCATCGGGGTGAGCAACATCATGATGGTCACCGTCAAGGAACGGACCACTGAAATCGGCATCCGGCGTGCCATCGGTGCCCGCCCCAACGATATCTTGTCACAGATTCTGTCGGAAAGCATGGTACTGACCATTCTGGCAGGTATGGCCGGCATTACCTTTGCCGTGTTCCTCCTGAACCTGACAGAAATGGGAACATCCACCCCTACTGCACCCACCGAATTCCAAATCAGCTTCTGGGAAGCCATCGGTGCCTGCGCCCTCTTGCTTATATTAGGCCTGCTGGCCGGACTGGCTCCTGCCTACCGGGCCATGAGCATCAAACCCATTGAAGCCATACGCGACGAATAAATAAAACCACAAAACAAACAAAAAATCAAAACCAATATGAAGAAGTACATCAAAATTTTCTCGTTAGTGCTGATTGCACTGATTTTCATCGGGACTTTCGTGTTCCTGTATCAGAAATCACAGCCGAAAAATACGGCTTACGAAATCCTCCATTCACAGACCACGGACCTAGTGCAAACTACCGTAGCCACTGGAAAGATTGAACCCCGCGATGAAGTACAAATCAAGCCTCAGATTTCCGGTATCATCTCCGAGGTGTACAAGGAGGCCGGCCAAACGGTGAAGAAAGGCGAAATCATTGCCAAGGTCAAGGTTATTCCCGAATTGGGTTCCCTCAATTCGGCCGAGAGCCGTGTCCGTCTGGCCGAAATCAACGGAAGGCAAGCCGAAACGGATTTGGAACGCATGGAAAAGCTCTATAAAAGTAAGCTGGTGAGCAGCGAAGAATATGAAAAAACGCTGCTGGCCGCCAAACAAGCCCGCGAAGAATTGCAGGCAGCCAAGGATAACCTGCAAATCGTAAAAGAAGGAATCACCAAGAGCAGCGCCTCCTTCAGCAGTACCCTGATTCGTTCTACCATCGACGGACTGATTCTGGACGTGCCTATCAAAGTGGGTAACTCCGTCATCATGAGCAACACGTTCAACGACGGTACCACCATCGCCACCGTAGCCGATATGGGTGACCTCATCTTCCGTGGCAATGTGGACGAAACGGAAGTGGGACGTATCCGCGAAGGCATCCCTGTCAAAATCACACTGGGAGCTTTGCAGAACATGAAATTCGATGCCGTATTGGAATACATTTCGCCGAAGAGCGTGGAAAACAACGGAGCCAACCAGTTTGAAATCAAGGCAGCCATCACGGTGCCCGACAGTGTGACCATCCGTTCCGGCTACAGTGCCAATGCGGAAATCGAACTCCAGCGGGCCAATCATGCACTGACCGTACCGGAAAGTGCCATTGAGTTCAGTGGGGATTCTACCTTTGTCTATGTGTTGACCGACAGCGTACCTACACAGAAATTTATCCGCCGCCAGGTGCAGACCGGTATCAGCGATGGAGTAAATATAGAGATTAAGAGCGGGCTGAAACCCGATGAAGCTATCCGAGGACTCAAAAAAGAAATGTAAGCCATGAGAATCAACTTGAAACAACTGGCCGTACTCAGTTTCGGCCTGCTGGCCACAGGTGCCAGCCAAGCAGAGGAAGCATGGGACTTGACACGCTGCATCGAGTATGCCATCGCCCACAACCTGACCGTCAAGCAGCAGGAAGCCGCCCGCGACAAAAGTGAAGTGGAACTGAACACCGCCAAATGGAGCCGTCTGCCCGACCTGAACGGTAGTGCGTCCCACTCGTTCAACTTCGGACGAAGCCTCCAGGCCAATAACACCTACCAGAGTATCAACACCCAGAACACGGGCTTCAACCTGAGTACCAGTGTCCCCTTGTTCACCGGCATGCAGATTCCGAACAACATCGCACTCTCCAAGTTAAACCTGCAAGCAGCCACGGAGGACTTGAACAAGGCCAAAGAGGATATCAGCATCCAGGTGACCTCGGCCTACCTGCAAGTGCTCTTCAACGAAGAACTCGTGAAAATAGCCCGACAGCAAGTGGAGCTGAGTCAGGAAATGCTGACCCAGAAAGAAGCCTATTTCCAAAATGGGAAAGCCTCTGAAGCGGAATTGTACGAGGCCAAATCGCGCGTGGCACAAGACCAGCTTTCACTGGTGCAGACCGAGAACGACTATCGCCTGTCCCTGCTCGACCTCAGCCAACTGCTGGAACTGCCTTCACCAGATAATTTCCAGATTGTCAGCCCTGACATCCAGCCTGAACAACTGTTCGGCACGCTGGCTTCGCCGACCGACATCTACAATCAGGCACTGCTCATCAAGCCTTCCATCAAGGCGGCACAGTATCGCTTGCAAGGCGCAGCCCGCAGCATCCGCATTGCCCAAAGCGCCTATTATCCCCAACTCAGTTTCGGTGCCGGTCTGGGTACCAGCTACTACAAAATGTCGGGCCGGGAGAATGCCAGTTTCCACTCACAGCTGAAGGACAACTTCAGCCAATACGTGGGACTTTCACTGAGCATCCCCATCTTCAACCGGCTGAGTACCCGTAACCGGGTCCGCACGGCACGTCTGGAACAAACCACCCTGAACTGGCAACTGGAGGAAAGCAAAAAAACACTCTACAAGGAGATACAGCAAGCCTATTACAATGCCGTCAATGCGGAGAGCAAATACCAGAGCAGTCAGGTAGCCGATGAAGCAGCAGAAGCTTCCTTCAAGCTAATGAAAGAAAAATATGCCAACGGAAAAGCCAATGCCACGGAATACAACGAAGCCCGCACCAACTGGATGAAAGCCGTGTCCGACTGTGTGCAGGCAAAATACGACTATCTGTTCCGTGCCAAGATTCTGGATTTCTATCAAGGTATTCCGCTCACTTTAGAGAAATAGCACACACTGATTTTCAAGCAGTTACAAAACCACACAAAAACGCCTTTACGTTTCAGGAAAAACGTCTAAGCGTTTTCATCCAAACGCCTTTACGTTTTACTTAAAACGCTTAGGCGTTTGGTTTAAAACGTACTTGCGTTTCAGACCAAACGCAAAGGCGTTTTTCAGACAAATAAATCGGGGAGGACTTCCGGCAAATATCCACTCCGGATTCTCCATTCCTGCGGATACAGATTGTTGGCCCGGTTGCCGATATTTTTGGCAAAACCCAGTACCAGTCCGCGATAAGTCAGCACTACATATCCTTTCGGCACTTCCGGTGAAAGTGTCACCGCCTCTTTCCGCAAATAAGCCACAGCCTGTTCATAAGTCAGTTCCGCCGTTGGAAAAGCTTCTTTCCGAAATGCCGTACTCATGGCCAATGTGTGCGAAGGCTGCCAGTCCTTCCCTTTCCATTCTCCCAACGTGACACCGGCATGCAACACTTTAAGCCGACCTTTCAGCAACTCATAAAGATCTTTATGGACCATGGGAAAAGCCACTGCTTCCATCTCTTCCACCTTGAATTCATAATCTTCCGCTCCGTATATCCAAGCCTGCATCTCTCGCGGCACCTGCAATACAGGTGTTTTCCCTCCTTTTCCTTTTTTGGGAGACTTGCCCGCCGGCTTTACCCGCGCACATTCCCGGTCTTCATCCGACGTTTTCCGCAAGACCGACAGAAACAGTCCTTCTCCCGTTGTCTTATGCGGCAAAAAACGATAAACCGGGAATGTATGCTCGGTCAGGTTGCCGGTGATATGCCATTCCGGCTTTACCTCAAGAGGCAACACCTCTGCACCTAACTCTTTTGCAATCCAAGCCACATTGTCTTCATTCTCTTCCCGGTTGTACGTGCAGGTACTGTACATCAGCAGGCCCCCGGTTTTCAGGCAAGGCCATATATCACGCAAAATCCGACGCTGCCGCTGCCAGCACGTATCCACATTGGCGATGCTCCATTCCTGTACCGCCACTTCATCCTTGCGGAACATTCCTTCTCCCGAACAGGGCACATCGGTCAGAATCACATCGAAGAGAGGGCCCAGTTCCGTAAAATCCGCCGGGTCATTGTTCGTGACCACCACTTCCGGATTTCCCCATTTGACCAGATTCTCCGCCAATACCTGCGAACGGTTGCGCATCACTTCATTGGCTACCAGCAGACTGCCTTCGGGCAATACCGACCGGGCCAACGTGGATTTTCCTCCGGGAGCCGCACACAAGTCGAGCATCACGGCCGGTTCCTGCACATATTGCCGGAGTGCCTGGGCCAAAAACATGGACGATGCCTCCTGTACATAATAACATCCGGCATGAAACCACGGGTCGAACGTGAACGACGGACGACCGGACAAGTAATAGCCTTCCGGACACCAAGGCACAGGCGTACCGTCCACTGGGACAGAGGTACATTTATTCTGATTGATACGGATGCTGACCGGAGTTTCTTTTTCCAAGGCTTCCGCCAATGCGGAAAAGTCGGCATCCCCCATCAGCCGACGTGTGCGAGTGACAAAATCAGAGGGTAAATTCATGATGACGCTAAGCAATTATGTTACGCCGGCAAAAATAAAAAAAATTAGCTACCTTTGCAAAAACAAAAAAATCCAATCATGAAACAATATCTTGACTTGTTGCACCGCATCCGTACGGAAGGCGTACGCAAAGACGACCGTACCGGCACCGGCACCCTCAGCGTGTTCGGCCACCAGATGCGCTTCAACCTGGAAGACGGCTTTCCGCTCGTCACAACCAAAAAACTTCACCTGAAATCCATCATTTACGAACTATTGTGGTTTCTCAAGGGAGATACCAACGTGAAATACCTGCAAGAACATGGTGTCAGAATCTGGAACGAATGGGCCGATGAGAACGGCGATTTAGGCCATATCTACGGCTACCAATGGCGCTCCTGGCCCGGCTACGACGGTACATTCATCGACCAGATTTCGGAAGCCGTGGAAACCATCAAGCATAATCCCGACTCCCGGCGCATCATCGTCAGTGCCTGGAACGTGGGCGACTTGAACCACATGAACCTTCCTCCGTGCCATGCGTTTTTCCAGTTCTATGTAGCCAACGGCCGACTGAGCCTGCAAATGTACCAGCGCAGCGCAGACACCTTCCTGGGCGTACCGTTCAATATCGCCTCCTATGCCCTGCTGCTGCAGATGATGGCACAGGTGACCGGACTGAAAGCGGGTGATTTCATCCATACGCTCGGAGATGCCCACATCTACTTGAACCATCTGGAACAGGTGGACCTCCAGCTGACACGTACTCCTCGTTCGCTGCCCACCATGAAAATCAATCCGGACGTAAAAGATATCTTCAGCTTCCAGTACGAAGATTTCCAACTGGAGAACTACGACCCGTGGCCACATATTGCCGGAAAAGTATCTGTATAACCAATCATAAAGAGCAAAAATATGACCTTATCCATCATCGCCGCCATCAACCAGAAACGAGGTATCGGCTACCAGAACAAGTTGCTTTACTGGCTGCCCAATGACTTGAAACGCTTCAAGGCACTCACCACAGGCCATACCATTCTGATGGGACGGCATACCTTTGAATCCCTCCCCAAAGGCGCCCTGCCTAACCGGAGAAACGTTGTGCTGAGCAGAAAGGATTTGCATTTTGAAGGAGCGGAATGTTTCCACACGCTGGAAGAAGCCTTGAAATCCTGCAAAGAGGAAGAAGAAGTCTTCATCATCGGAGGAGCCATGCTCTACACGGAAGCCCTCCCACTGGCCGACCGCCTTTATCTGACAGAAGTGGAAGACGACCAAGTGCCCGCCGACACTTTTTTTCCGGAGATAGACCGCCATGTATGGCAAGAAAAAAGTAGAGAATGCCATCCGACAGACGAAAAGCACCTCTACTCCTATAGTTTCGTTGACTACGAACGTACACAAAAATAAGTGTCACGCATCAATCATCGTCATTCGCCAGGTCCATTATCGGCATCTGGCGTTTGATGGCTTCACGGAAAGAAATAATTGTTTCCGAACGTGACAGACCCAACGGCTGAAGTTTGTCATGAATGATTTCCAGCAGGTGATGATTGTTTTTCGCATAGATTTTGATAAACAAGTCATACTGCCCGGTGGTAAAATGACATTCCACTACTTCCGGAATATGCTTCAATGCCTCCGTGACCGAGTCAAACTGCTCCGGGTCTTTTAAATACAAACCGATGTAGGCACAAGTTTCATAGCCTATCTTTTCCGGATCAATGATAAATTCTGAACCTTTCAGAATTCCCAGGTTCGTCAACTTTTGAATTCGCTGATGAATAGCGGCTCCCGATACATTACACGCGCGTGCCACTTCCAAGAAAGGAATACGTGCGTTGCCTGCGATCATGCGCAGAATCTGTTCGTCTAAGGTGTCTAATTGATGATGTCCCATCTTCTATGTTTTTGTATTCATGCAAAGGTAATACTTTTTCCTTATACAACTTCTATATTTATTACTTTTACTTGAATTTCAACACTTATTTTATAGAAAAACGAGCAGTTCTTCACCTGTTTATCTTACAGTTTTCTTTCTGCCTCCACCAGTTTTTCTCCACATTTCATCCTCTTATTCCTCCTCACCGGCAGACTCATGTTTCTCTTTCTCCGTATCGGCTCGTCCCCCCTTCTGATACACCGAAGGCGTTACTCCAAACTGCAGTTTAAAGCACTTGCTAAAATAGAAAGGATCATTAATCCCCACCTGATATGACACTTCAGCCACAGTCAGATTTTCAGGAGAAGAAAGCAATTCGGCAGCCTTTTTCATTCGCATAATCCGAATGTATTCATTAGGTGAGTATCCGGTCACTCCTCTCACTTTACGATAGAAGATAGACCGTCCGACTCCCATCATGGACGCAAATTCATCCACTGTAAACTGTGAATTGCCCAACTGAGTCTCCATAATACGACCCATCTTTTCTACAAAGAGTTTATCCTTATCCGAAGAACAAAGAGCCGGACGCACCTGATTGGGGTCATGAGAGAATTTTTCTTTCAACTTTTCACGCTGCTCAATCAGCTTGAATGCCCGCGCCAACAACAACCGGGGACTGAAAGGCTTCGTAATATAAGCGTCTGCCCCACATTCAACGCCCTTCACATGATTCTCGACTGAGGTCATGGCGGTCAATAGAATGACCGGAATATGACTGGTATTGAAATCATTCTTCAATTTCCGGGTAAGTTCAAATCCCGAGCATCCAGGCATCATCACATCGCTGATAATCAAATCCGCGTCATAATGACGGGCCCGTTCCAATCCGGCATCTCCATCCGCCTCCGTGACCACTTCAAAATATACGCTCATCTCCTCTTTGAGGAACTCCCGCACATCATTGTCGTCTTCCACAATCAAGACCTTATATTTATTCAACGGATTTACCGGAAGGAACTCATCTGTCACTTCTTCATCTTTCAACACCACGTCGGCCAAATGTTTCTCGGCCTTTTCTTCCTCCCGAAGCAACACATTGTTCGGTACCAGAAAGTCTTTTTCTTCATATACTGACTTATCTGTAGGCAGAGTGACGATAAAAATAGATCCTCCACCCGGATTTTCTTCATATTCAATCGTACCTTTATGTACATTGACCAGTTCATGTGTCAGATGCAGACCCACTCCCACACTGTCGCCGGAGAAATTGCTTTGCATAAACCGCTTGAACAACTCTCCTCGTTTTTCCTTCGGAATGCCCACACCCGTATCTGAAACGCTCATTTTCAACTTACCGGCAGCCTCATCCACGTTCACCACAAATTCTATTTTCCCTTTGGAAGGAGTGTATTTGAAGGCATTCGACAGGATATTATACACTACCTTATCCACATTTCCTTTATCAATGAACATCCGATAAGACTGGCAGGAAGGGATAAAGCGAAATTCCATGTTCTTCGACTCTGCCGCATCCTTGAATGTCAGATAGATTTCATACAGAAACGCAATCACATCGGTCTCCTCCAAGGATAAAGCCAGTTTGTTATTTTGCATCTTCCTGAATTCCAGCAACTGATTGATCAACCTCAGCATACGCTCCGTACTCTTATCCATAATCTTCAATGAGTACGCCATATCCTTGGGAACTTTCAAGCGATGAATCTTCTCCAAGGCACCCTGTATCAAAGTCAACGGAGTACGGAATTCATGGGAGATATTGGTAAAAAACACCAGTTTGTATTCGGTCAACTGTTCTTCTACCTTCACCTTATTGCGCAAGGTATTCATGTTTCGGATAATTCGGAACACCGTATACAGCAATGCCGAAAGCACAATGATATACAAAATATAAGCCCAAGGAGTCTTCCAGAAAGGCGGTCTTACCACAATCTTCAGGACAGACTCTTCCGCTCCCCACAAACCGGAAGCATCCGAAGCTTTTACATGAAGATAATATGTGCCAGGCGATAAATTCTTATATGCGGCAAAATTCAAAGATGAAGGCACACTCCAAGTCTTATCATAATTTTCAAGCATATAGCTGAACTTCGACCCACCCGCTCCTAAATAATCAAAAGTAGAAAATTCTACGACGAACGAATTCTGGTTATACCGCAAATTCACTTCCGAAGCATACGCCAGAGACATATCCAACGGAGAATCCGGCTCATCCGGACTGACGGATATTCCATTCAGACGCAAATCTGTAAATGTGACTTTGGTCTTACTCTCAGGATGTTTCACACGGCTAGGGTCAATCACCGTAAGTCCATAGTTCGTTCCTAACGCTATACGTCCGTCATTTAACCGCAATCCACAATTCTCGGCATAGACATTCCCCAACATATTCGTAGAAAAGAAATAATTCTCAAATGTCTTCCGCGAAATATCAAAACAGGAAACACCATATTCAGTTGTAATCCAAACCTTTCCATTCTTGTCGGAAACGAAAGTCTGTACCATACCGTTGACAAGTCCATCTTCTGTACCAAAATGTTCAAATTGCAAATGCTGGTAAACCTCCTTCTTCGCAGGAAGGGCACAGACAGAAAAACCAGATCCAGACTCGGCAATCAAAATATGCCCTTTCCCATCAGAAGTAATGCTTCGTATCTCATTGCTTCTCAACATTCCATTGTCAAAGGTATAGCTATAATAAGCCTTCGGATTCTTCAGCAATGCATCCGGATCAAAAACATACACACCTTCACTCGTTCCCACCCAAATCCAGTGATTATCATCTTCAAATATCACACGTACCTGACGCTGTCCGTACGTAGAAGTCAGGAAATGCCGGAAACGATAGCCGTCTTTACCTGGAATTGCCAAATCAAGGCCACCTCCAAAAGTGCCGACCCATATACGGTTCTTATGATCTTTCAATAGGCAAAACACTTGATTGGTGCTTAAAGAAGAAGAATCCAAAGGATTATGCATATATACCCGGTTACCCACAATCAGTCCCTTCGTACGAGAAGCATACCAACGTACTCCATTCGTATCCTCTGCCACTGCATAGATGTTGCTACCATAGGCCATCTCCTCTTTTTTATTATTCAGATAAGAATCGTACTCGTACATTTTTCCGTCACGAGTACTTAGAATGATGTTTCCCGAAGAGTCTCGATACAAGGTACGTACCGTATTTGAGCGATCAAACTTTCCTTCTCCAGCCGGAAGGATACGAAGTGTGCCTTCATTCAAGACTTCCAGACGAGATACTCCTGTGTATTCAGAACTTACCCAGATATTTCCCGAATGATCTTCCATCACACACTGCAGAAAGTCAGACCCTATCAAAGTCTGCATATTGTCGGAATTGGCTACAATATGTTTCATTTGTCCATTAGCGACATCATAGACAAACAGCCCATTTCCATAAGTGCCTATCCAAATAATTCCACGTGAATCGTGCACCACATAATATCGTTCCCGGTCTACATAATTACGCTTTTCCTCAGGCATCAACAAGAAAGGAGTCACTTTCCCCGTCCGTGAATCGATCCATGTCAACACCCCATTATTTCCATAAACCCAGTGCTCTCCCAAATTATCTTTTATCACTTGTGCCCGTTTGATTTGAAGAGCCCCTTCTGCCAAAGTCAATGTTTCCGTATCAAAATGAAAACTCCAAGTCTGCTCTTCACTGAAAATCAACCATTCCTTTCCTCTGACCAGTTCATCACAAAAAACAAATGAATTCGGAATGGAAACAACCTTCTTTAAGATTTGATCTTTTCCATAACAGAAAATCTGTCCCCCGTCAGTTAAAAAATAGGTCATCTTATCATATACAGCAATCTCACGGAATTTCAGTTTTCTATCCAATGCGTGAAGCTTTTTCCCATTCCAGCAATAAAGTCCTTTTCCTGTAGCAATCCACACATAGCCTTCAGCCCCTACCTTCAAATCATTAATCACGTTGGAAGACAAGCCGTTGCGTGTATCAAAAGCAATAGAAGTAAACGTACGGTCTTCCTGATAACGAATCAAACGGCAACCTTCACGTTCTCCCGTGACCCAAGCCTCATTCTGATTGACAAAATACACGTTCCAATAATGGCGTAAATACTCACCACAACCCGTAAAATCCACAAAACGGTCTTTCTTCAAATCGTAGCACCCGACCTGTTCACCTGTCATCTTTATCCACAGAAAACAATTCTGATCCTCTACGATTTCCTGTACTCTATGGTCTGGTAATGAAGGGCGGTTTCCTTTACGAGGACGGAATGTCACAAAAGAGGTTCCATCAAAACGGCTCAATCCATTCAGCGTACCCATCCAAATGAATCCCTTACTATCTTGATACATGTATCTTACCGAATTGTTGCCCAGTCCAGAAGTCGTTGTAAAACGGGTAGCCCGCAAATCCACGGCCGCATGAGTTCCTCCAACAAACGAAATGATGAAAAGAAGTAAAAAGAATAATCTGTTCATTCCTGCTGTCCTATTAAACGTGATTTTTTCGCAAAAATATAAAAAAGTGCAATACCCCCAAAGGCATGCACTTTTTCATTCTCAATAAATATAATCCATTAATCCATATGGAACACTTCAGGAAGCGGAATCGTCACCGGTGAATTGTCCGGATTTACCTCCATAATGTCGGCCATATAGTCCCACCATTTCTGCACAATCGGATTATTCCCCATATCTTGGGACGATTCTTCTCCTTTTGTTTTCTGACAAGCAAACAAGATATTGGTATCTTTATCCCAGTAGATGGAATAATCATACACACCATTTTCTGACAACATCTTCTTCAGTTCCGGCCAAATGGCTGCATGACGTTTCTCGTATTCTTTCTCGAAACCGGGTTTCAAGAACATTTTAAATGCTTCACGTTTCATAGTACCTCCAATTATTTTAAGTAATTTTTTAATGAACAGTCTGTAGCTTTTAATCCCTCAGCAATACTTTGCGCATTCAAATGCGCTCCTTTCAAAGAAGTATGCGTGTGGTCACGGCAAAAATAAGGTGCCACATATTTCAATCCTTGCTCATACCCTATTTTCTGTAATTTATCTGCTGAAAGTTTATTCAAATCAATAAAGTAAGCTCCCGTAGCCTCAGCTGCTTCCCGAGTCCATTTACCAAAGGAAGATGTATTGCGTTGGATTTCATTATTATCCCAGATGTTACGGGGTGTATGACTCAATACGATAGGTATAGCTCCCTTTTCCTGCGCATCCCGAATGAACTTACGCAAATACCAGCCAAACGTATAGACCACATCGTAAGTCTTGGTAGCTTCCATCAGGAAAACTTTACTTTCGTCTCCCGCACCCGGAAGTTCCGCACGAGCTTTTCCCGTATTAATAGGACCTGCATCATTGTGACCGAACTGAATCAAGACAAAATCACCGGGCTGCAAGGCATTGTACACCTTGTCCCAACGTCCTTCTTCCAAATAAGTACGGGCACTACGACCTGCCTTCGCACAGTTTTCGACCGAAATCCGGTTTAGATCAAACAACTCGGCAATTACGCTTCCCCAGCCCCACTGATCGTTTTCATCTTTATCCTGGTTACGCACGGTACTGTCACCGACAGTAAACAACACCGGGCATCCTTTCTTTCGGCTGGAACCCGTCACGGTATCTTTTTCCTGAGGTTTTAAATAACGGGCCAGTTCCAGATTCTTACATTCCCGGATTCCTTCCGCAGCAGATTCTGCATTCACCCGTGCACCAAACACGCTGGTGTGAATACGATCCAGATAGAACATGTATTTCACTTTTTCCTTGCCAAACTTTTCAAACTTGCGGGCAGAGATTTCATTCAGGTCGATAAACGGCACGTGTTCCTTTTTGGCCACTTGTTTAGCCCATAAACCAAAAGTCTTGTTCACACGGGAAATTATGGTACTGTCCTTATCCTCCCAGGCGTTGCGGGGCGTCAAAGAAAAAAGAATCGGATGTGCTCCCTTCGCTTTCACTTCCCGAATATAGCGACGCATGTATTCCCCATACGTATAAACCGTCTCTTTCACACCGGTTTCCTTGATGGTTACTTCCAAGCTGTCTTTTCCTATTCCCGGAATAGAAGCACGGGCACGACCACTGTCATACGGTCCGTTATCATTATGGCCCAATTCTATAATCACCCAGTCACCTTTCTTAACTCCTTTAAGTACATCTTTCCAAAGATGAGTATAGAATGTACGACTGCTGGTACCTCCCAATGCGTGATTCTCGACCGTAATTTTGTCTTCATCAAAATATTCATGAAAGAAATACCCCCAGCCCCACTGTCCGTTATTTCCATTTCCCAGGGTTCCTGTACGCATGGTTGAGTTTCCCACCAGAAAAAGGACCGGATTGTCTCCCTTTCGGGTTGAACCAGCCACCGGACGAGCCGTTTTTGCTTTATTCAAACTATCCAATGTCAAATCAACCACCTGATTGACATCTTCCATAGGGGCTTTCACTTTATTCAGATTCTGTGCATAAGAAGAAATAGAGAAGCAAGTTACTCCCAGCAACAAGGCTTTCCACCACATGTGTTTATTCATAATTTCTAAATTGTTTTTGACTTTTCAGTTGGCCAAAGATAGCGCAATACGGCCTATTTCTATATGGAATATCGTACACAATCATGCGGTTTTGTACATATTTCAAAATATTTATCCATTTCTAAAAAAAGAACGAACCGGCACCCACTCCGGCCGATTCGTTCGTACAGCTTTTCACCTTCAAAAAAATCCTATCCTATTGAAAAGATAATACCTATTGAAACGATAATACTTAACAATCTATCAAATCAGTTACCATCAGGCTTCTCTATTTCTGTAAAAAGACTCTCATTCCACTTAAAAGCCTTCACCTCATCCGGCATTGCAGGATTGAAAGCCTGATAATCTTTCCGCAAATATTGAACCCATGGCAAATTCAATTTCTTAACACCTTCTACCACACATTTAGCTATCTCATAGGCTCCATAAGGATTAAAATGAGTGTTATCTGCCAAATCTTTCGTCTGATGAGGATAAGTTCCTGCAGGATAATGCACAAAAGCTTTTTTGGAAGCCTCTACCCCCATTGCCTCATACAACGTACGCGTCATATCATGTAACTCAATCACAGGTACCCCTTCACGCTGAGCCACCCAGCGCATGGCATCCGGATAATCCTCATGAGTTTCCCGTATCTTTCCAGCCTCATCAAAAGAACGACGCTGTGTAGGAGTCACAAAAACAGGAATGCCCCCTTTCTCACGCACCACATCCACAAAATACTTCAAGTTTGTAGCAAAATAATAGTATGCGCCTTTTCCTGGGCCTTTCAGTTTTTGGTCATTATGTCCAAATTCAATGAACATATAATCTCCTTTCTTCATCTGCGTCAAGGCTTTTTTCAAACGTCCGGCTTTGATAAACGTATCGGCACGTTCTCCACTCTCTGCATAATTTGCAAAACAGACATGTTCATCAAAGAAACGAGGAATCATCTGCCCCCAGCTAGCCCAAGGTTCATTGTCCTGATCGACAACCGTGGAATTTCCTGCCAGGAAAACAGTCAGTACATCATCGGTCCGTTCAATCTTTAGACTTGACACACAAGGAGCATCTCCATTAAATTCAAAAGTCAGCTTGTCGTCCCAGTTCAATTTGTTCTTTTCCCGCTCTTTTATCTGCACCTTTTCACCATTTCCGATTATCGTATTGCGTTTATTGACGGTAAAACGGAAAGTGAGGAATTCTCCTTTCCGGGTAGATATATTCTCCAGGAACAAACGTCTGGACTCCGCCCGTACAGTAGTAGAACCTGCTTTCTGCTTACTTCCTAAAGTCACAGTGACCAAATAATTTCCGTCAGGCACATCTACCGAGAAGAAAAAAGGTGAATTTCCATTCTTTGAGGGTGCAGGCAAAAAATCATACCCATACCCTCCTTTACAGGGATATATTGAATCGGATGAAATGGCTACAATTCCCTTTTCCACCTTCTTTTTTCCACTAAAATCAAACTGGTAGTTCTGTGCGTAAACGGTATTTGCCAAGAAAAAGCTGAGCAAGCCTATTTTCAGGATTTGTTTTGTTTTCATATATTTTCATTTTCGGTTTCTTAGTGATGGCAAAAGTAAAGACTTCTTTTCAAAAAGAATTCAGACAAACGTACGGATTCCTAGAAATTCGTACAAAAATCCATCTATAAGGACATTCATACAGTCTATTTGTAAACAGAAATGGTTTCCTTTGCATATCCAATTATATATACCATGAAAATCAACACATTATTTTTTATCCTTGCTGCAGGACTGTCCCCGTCTTTCCTCCCAGCACAAAACACTTCGAAGGTGGAACTCAAAACAATATCCGTAGAAGCCCCTTTTCCCATGGATTCTGTCAGGTTATGCAGTTTTCCCCATCAAGATTTCCTTATCACCCAATACGGAGCGAAAAAAAATGAATCTCGTTTAAATACCCGAGCATTTGCCAAGGCAATCGAAGCATGCCACAACGCCGGAGGTGGACGAGTCGTTGTACCATCAGGCGAATGGATTACAGGACCAATCCATCTGAAAAGCAATGTAAATCTTCACCTGGAAGAAGGAGCCACTATAAGGTTCACCGATAATCCAGACGACTACTTACCAGCCGTCATGACTTCTTGGGAAGGTCTAGAATGCTACAATTATTCTCCTTTAATCTATGCATTTGACTGTGAAAACATAGCCATCTCTGGAAAAGGAACTCTCTCCCCCTTAATGGATACCTGGCGCGTATGGTTTAAACGTCCACAAGCTCACTTGAATGCCTTGAAGCAGTTATATGCCATGGCATCGACGAATGTACCTGTAATCCAACGACAGATGGCGGCAGGAGAAAATCACCTCCGCCCTCACCTGATTCACTTCAACCGCTGCAAGAATGTATTACTGGAAGATTTCCATATCCGACAAAGCCCGTTCTGGACCATTCACTTATATATGTGCAACAGTGGCGTCGTACGTCACCTTGACGTACAGGCACACGGGCACAACAATGACGGAATTGACTTGGAGATGAGCCGTAACTTCCTGATTGAGAACTGTCAGTTTGACCAAGGAGACGATGCCGTAGTCATCAAATCGGGGCGTAATCAGGATGCCTGGCGCCTGCATACTCCCAGTGAAAACATTGTCATTCGGAATTGTGACATCCTTAACGGACACACCCTGTTAGGCATCGGCAGTGAAATATCCGGAGGTGTACGAAATGTCTATATGACTAATTGCAAAGCACCGCAGAAAGTACATCGGCTGTTTTTCCTGAAAACCAATCACCGACGGGGAGGATTTATCGAGAATATCTACTTGGAAAATATCAATGCCGGAGATATGTTACGCACCTTTGAAATCGATACGGAAGTCTTATACCAATGGAAGGACCTGGTACCCACTTATGAAACCCGTATTACCCGAATAGACGGAATCCACGTAAAGCATATCCGCTGCCAATCGGCTGATGCGATCTACGAACTGAAAGGAGACAATCGTTTACCCATCCGCAATGTATTTGTCGAAGATATACAAGTGGATACCGTACGCCAATTCATCAACCGCTTATCCAATGTGGAAAATTATCATGAAACAGATGTGTCAGCCCGTATCTTACTTCATGAAGAAAAACCGAGCCTCGATCTGGAAAAAATTTACCAGCAGAAAGCACAATAAAAAAGGATGGCCAAAGCCATCCTTTTTTTTCTATCATGACAAACAAATCACTCCATCAGAATTGAAACAAAGCCGTAAACACAATACGGTTGTTTTTCACCAAATGCGTATTGGTTATCCGGGCTTTTGCCGTGTAATCTCCATACCATGCCCCTGTCCAAGTGTACTCGGCTCCGATTTTCCAGTTCGGACGGTTATAAGTGAATTCAGCGCCCAAAGTATTCAACTGGTCAATATCGGTTCCAGTACCCAACACTCCGGTCACTTCTTTCGATGCACCCAAGTTTTTCAGATATCCGGCAAAGATTCCGCCACGGAAGGTACTTCCATACATCATGTTCAACCAAGTATGGGAAACGCGCACCGGCGTATATTCCTGTTCCCCGGTCCGGGAATCAGTGGAAGTAATGCCATAACCTCCGATGGTACTGGCCTGTGTGAGGTTGGAGCCCAGCACACTCTTGGCAGCCAGCAGGAAACGCTGGTGTGTATACTTCACATGTGCCTCGGCAGAAACTCCCGTAATGCGTTCGCTCACCTTGTAGGTTTTTCCATCATATTCCGACTGCGTACGAGGAGTTATGGAAGACACATGTACGCCTGCTCCGACCAACAGCCCCGGACGTTTATAATCCATTCCCAGATAAAATTCCGGCGTACATCCGTTCTTGATGAAACTCTGGTTCTTCTGAGTAGTTGTCGCACCTGCCTGGTTGGAAGACGGACCGACCGACAGATATTGTGACTGCCATACTGCGGCAGCAGTCAGCACGAAATGTTTTTCCGTCAAACGGTAGCGCACCTGAGGCGCACGGCTGAAAGGCTGATAAGGAGCTCCCATATTCAGGTTCAAGATGTCGGGAGACACATCTCCATACAAAGGATGCCAAGTCTGCCCTACCAGCAACGCAGACTTACCCCAATCCAAGTTAAAATAGGCGTGACGAATACGAATCAGAGAATAGGTAGTGCCCGACCCCCGGAAGTCTATCTCCACCTTCGCTGAGGTTTTAGCCTTTCCCCACATCGGTCCGGTCACATCCACTCCCAACCTAGTATATAAGGTATAGAAATTGCCATCGGGTTTGGCATTCAAGTCCTTTCCATCCGCATCGGGAGCCACATCCTTAGGATACATATAAAAAAGTCCATCCACTGTTTCCGAATTGGAACGGCTGTTATAAAACAGGTCCGTACGTACCTGGCCATAAAACTTATAGCCAAAATCTTTCTTCTGAGCCATCACTCCTGTTGAAACAACGGCCATGGCCCACATCAAAAAGAATTGTTTTTTCATTTGATATCACTTTTATCCTTTACCGGCTGCAAAAGTAGCCATAATCTGCTGAACAGCCAAACAAATTCCTACAAGGAACGTACCCGGCGGAACCAGCACACGAACCACACCGCTGCAATCAACGTACAGACCCCTCCAATTGTGTAGGAAACTTCCCCTCCCAATGAGAAACCTTCGGGAGCAATAAACAAATAAGTAGAGCAGACACACGTCATGAACAGGGCAGGAACCAAGGTTACCCAATAATTCTTCCGGACACCCACCAGATAAGCAGTAATGGCCCATAGTGTAAAGACAGACAAAGTCTGGTTACACCAGGCAAAATACCGCCAGATAATCTTGAAGCCTTCCGCATCGCCAAAACTATAGATCAACAAGCCTACGGTAACCAAAAAAATCGGAATACTGATAACCAGTCGTTTCCCGATGGAACGCTGCTCCACATGGAAAAAATCGGCCACAATCAAACGAGCCGACCGGAGTGCCGTATCTCCACTCGTAATCGGAGCTGCCACGATTCCCAGAATAGCCAGAATCCCACCAAAAGTGCCCAGCCAGTCCCTTGAAATATCGGTAGCGACCTTTGCGCCCGAATAAGCGACGCCCGTCACCTTATCTACAATCCCGTTTTCCTGAAAGAAGTACGTCGCAGCCGCCGCCCAAATTAAGGCTACAATCCCCTCTGTCACCATAGCCCCATAAAAGACCGGACGACAATGTTTCTCATTGGTAATGCAACGCGCCATCAAGGGTGACTGAGTGGCATGGAAACCGCTGATGGCCCCACACGCAATGGAAATGAACATCATCGGAAATATGGGATTTTTCTCATACTTGGTTCCAAATCCCTCCCATATTTCCGGAAGAGCCGGATTTTTCACATACAGCATGACCAGAATTCCTACCGCCATGAACAACAGGGCAAATGCAAACAAAGGATATATCCGACCGATAATCTTGTCAATAGGAAGCATGGTGGCCAGAATATAGTACAGGAAGATAACTACCACCCAGAAATATACATTCAAGGAAGCAGGCGTCATTCCGGCCAACAGTTCTGCTGGGCCAGACACAAATACGGCACCCACCAGAATCATCAGCAATACAGTGAATACACAAGCTACATTTTTCGTCCTTATCCCCAGATAACGGCCAATAATTTCCGGCAAGCTTTCCCCTTTGTTCCGCAATGACAGCGTGCCGGACAAAAAATCGTGGACCGCACCGGCGAAAATCGTACCGAACACAATCCATAAATAAGAAGCCGTACCGAACTGTGCACCCATGATGGCTCCGAAAATGGGCCCCAAGCCGGCAATGTTCAAGAACTGAATCATAAAGATTTTCCACGTAGGAAGTGGAATGAAATCAACTCCGTCCGTCAGAGTCAATGCCGGAGTTTTTCGGGCAGAATCAGGCGCAAACAACGTGTCAATGTATTTTCCATAAACCCAATATCCTACCACCAGTAAAACCAATGCGATAGTAAATGTGACCATAGATTTTCGATTTATCTCTTATTTCGCCGCAAAAGTAATAAAAAGAAGAAAACCGGCACTATAAAAAGAAAATTTTAATCATCAAATCACATCTCATTTCGGGAAACAACTTGAACGTGTCCAATCTCCTACAGTCAAACAAGATTGGTTCCATATAGTATATACCCTACCACCGAAAACTCTCTTTTCAATTTGTCTCTGCAACCAGCTTTGTGTATATTTGCGCAAATTTTGAATCCGACATGCGAATACTTATCTGTTTGTTATTTATAAGCTGTTCCCTCTTTATGCAAGCACAGCCTAAAGAAGAAATCCGGGCCACCTGGCTGACTACATTAGGAGGAATGGACTGGCCCACCCGGAAGGCCAATTCTCCACAAAGCATTGAAGCACAGAAAAATGAGCTCATCCAGCAATTGGATGCTTTACAGGCGGCCCACTTCAATACCGTACTTTTCCAAACCCGACTTCGGGGAGACGTGGTGTATCCTTCGGCTTATGAAACATTTGCCGAAAGCCTGACTGGGCATACAGGAAAGAATCCCGGATATGACCCTTTACAATTTGCCATCGAAGAATGTCATAAGCGGGGACTGGAACTCCATGCATGGCTGGTATGTATCCCCATCGGCAACAAACGGCAAGTCGGCCTGCTAGGGAAAGACTGTATCGTCAAAAAACAGCCCAAGCTCTGCAAGCAGTTCAACGGAAGCTGGTACCTGGACCCCGGAAATCCCGGTACGGCCGAATACCTCAGTCAGATAGCCAAGGAAATCGTCTCACGCTACGATGTGGACGGTATCCATCTGGACTACATCCGCTATCCGGAGCAAGGGGAAAAGTTTCCCGATAAAGACACGTACCGCAAATACGGGAAGAAACAAGACCTGAAACAATGGAGAAGAGACAACATTACGCGTATTGTCCGACGGATTTACACGGAAGTCAAACGGTTGAAACCTTGGGTAAAAGTGAGCAGTTCCCCCATCGGCAAATTCAACGATACCCGACGGTATTCTTCCTTCGGATGGAATGCCTATGAGACCGTTTATCAGGATGCACAAAAATGGTTAAACGAAGGTATTCAGGATGCCCTTTTCCCGATGATGTATTTCCAAGGAAATCATTTTTATCCCTTCGCCCTCGACTGGAAGGAAAACAAGAACGACCGATGGATCATACCTGGATTGGGAATTTATTTTCTGCATCCTAAAGAACAGGATTGGAAAATCGATGAAATCATCCGTCAGATTTATTTCTCCCGAAAAATCGGATTGGACGGACAAGCCTATTTCCGCAATAAGTTCATACTCAGCAACACCAAAGGAATCCTGGATGAGTTGCAAAGCAACTTCTATGTGTACCCGGCTGTCGTCCCTCCCATGCGGTGGACTTCACAGAACGCTCCTTCCCAACCTACCACCCCTCACGTGAAACTGCAAGGAGAAAATATCCAAATGAGCTGGAAGGCCTCGGAAAGCCAGCCTAGAGGAATTTACTATCGCGTATATGCTTCCGACACATATCCTGTCGATACGGAGAAAGCCCAAAACCTGATACTCTCCCGGACCGACAGTTGCCAATACACGTTCACTTCCAGCCCGTCACAAAAAGGAGGTATCTACTGGGCAGTGACAGCTGTCAACCGATTTGGATTCGAAAGTGCGCCTTTGGCGTTAAATACCCCTGCCAAAGACGAACCTTCCATTTTATATGGACGACTTCCCATACTTCCGAAAGGATATACCCTGATTGTCAGTGAGGCGACAGGAATCGAAATTCTCCGGACTACCCAACCCGAGAAAGACATTCCCCGAAAAATCGGTAAAGGATTTTTCCGGCTAAGCCTGCTGGCACCCGATGGAAGCATCACCCCGGCTGGTGTCACCGTGTTCTGATGCTTTTTATCCCGAAACGCATGGTTATAAAAGGAATAATCACTAAATTTGCACATTCAATTGAAACAAACAAACTTACTATACTCATGAGCAATCAACGATACATGCAGCGCGGCGTATCTGCATCGAAAGAAGATGTACACAACGCCATCAAGAACATTGATAAAGGTATTTTCCCGAACGCATTCTGTAAAATTATCCCTGATATTCTGGGAGGTGACCCGGAATACTGCAACATCATGCATGCCGATGGAGCCGGTACAAAGTCTTCACTGGCATACTTGTACTGGAAAGAAACTGGTGACTTGTCTGTATGGAAGGGTATCGCACAGGATGCACTGATCATGAACATCGATGACTTGTTGTGCGTGGGTGCGGTAGACAATATCTTGGTATCTTCTACCATCGGACGCAACAAGCTGCTTGTACCGGGTGAAGTGATTTCAGCCATCATCAACGGCACGGACGAACTGCTGGCCGAACTCCGCGAAATGGGAGTGGGTGTGTATGCCACCGGTGGCGAGACAGCCGATGTAGGTGACTTGGTCCGCACCATCATCGTGGACAGTACGGTGACTTGCCGTATGAAACGTGCGGATGTCATCAACAATGCCAATATCCGTCCGGGAGATGTGATTGTGGGTCTGGCTTCTTACGGTCAGGCAACTTATGAGAAAGAATACAACGGCGGTATGGGCAGCAACGGTCTGACCAGTGCCCGTCACGATGTGTTCAGCAAATACCTGGCAGAAAAATATCCGGAAAGTTATGACCATGCTGTACCTGAAGAACTGGTTTACAGTGGCAAACTGAAACTGACAGATGCGGTAGAAGGTTCTCCGCTGGATGCCGGCAAACTGGTGCTGTCCCCAACCCGTACCTATGCTCCGGTAGTCAAGAAACTGCTGGATGCCCTGCGTCCGCAAATCCACGGTATGGTTCACTGCTCAGGTGGCGCCCAGACAAAAGTGCTGCACTTCGTAGGCGACAACTGCCGGGTCATCAAAGACAACCTCTTCCCTGTGCCTCCTTTGTTCCGCACCATCAAGGAACAGAGCGGTACCGACTGGGACGAAATGTACAAAGTGTTCAACATGGGACACCGTCTGGAAGTCTACCTGTCACCGGAACATGCAGAGCAGGTAATTGAAATCAGCAAGTCGTTCCACATCGATGCCCAGATTATCGGACGTATCGAAGAAAGCGACCACAAGGAACTGATTATCCGCTCCGAATTCGGAGAATTCAAATATTAATCACCCAAACAAGAAGGGGCAGGATGTGTCGCAAACCTGCCCCACTTGTTCTCACTCTTACGATTGTATGAAACCGCAGGAAAAGCAAGGATGTCTTATCGGCATCGGATTACTTATTTTATGGTTTGTTCTTTTCTTTCTCAGTATTGAATTTGACTCTCCCATTCTAAAAGGTCTAAGTTTTGGGATTCCAGGGTTTGTCATTTCCTTTATTTATGGAAAATACTTTGGTGTCAAAGAGTTTCAATGGAAAAACCAAAAGAGACTTACCACTCATCTTGCTCGGCCTCATATTGTTGGTATTCTTTACGTGGATGGCCTATGGCAGATTATGGTAAACGAATACCTATCTAATCACTCAACTGTATAAGCATTCCATTAGAATGGCAGAAAACAATACATTACTGGAAAAATTAGACGGTTTGGTTTCACGTTTTGAGGAGGTCTCCACACTCATTACAGACCCGAATGTGATAGCCGACCAGAAACGATACGTCAAACTGACTAAAGAATATAAGGAACTGGGCGACATTATGGCTGCCCGCAAGGAATACCTGCAATGTCTCAACGGACTGGAGGAGGCCAAAATGATGATGGCCGAGAACGACCCGGAAATGAAGGAAATGGCCCGCGAAGAAGCGGCTGCCTGCGAAGCCCGTATTCCCCAGCTGGAAGAAGAAATCAAACTGTTGCTGGTACCCGCCGACCCGCAAGATGACCGCAACGCCATCCTGGAGATCCGTGGAGGTACGGGAGGGGATGAAGCGGCAATCTTTGCCGGCGATTTGTTCCGCATGTATTCCAAATACTGCGAACGCAAAGGCTGGAAACTGGAAGTATCCAGTGCCAACGAAGGTGCAGCCGGAGGTTTCAAGGAAATCATCTGTTCTGTCACGGGAGACAAGGTATATGGTACTTTGAAATATGAATCAGGCGTGCACCGCGTGCAACGGGTTCCTGCAACTGAAACTCAGGGACGTGTTCATACATCAGCAGCCTCGGTTGCCGTACTTCCCGAAGCAGAACCCTTTGATGTAGAAATCAACGAAGGTGAAATCAAATGGGATACCTTCCGAAGCGGAGGTGCCGGAGGCCAGAACGTAAACAAGGTAGAATCGGGTGTCCGTCTACGTTACAACTGGAAGAATCCGAACACGGGTATCGTGGAAGAAATCCTGATTGAATGTACGGAGACCCGCGACCAGCCGAAAAACAAGGAACGTGCCCTGAGCCGTCTGCGTACCTTCATCTACGACAAAGAGCACCAGAAATACATTGATGACATCGCTTCCAAACGAAAGACCATGGTGAGCACCGGCGACCGTTCGGCCAAAATCCGCACGTACAACTATCCACAGGGACGTATCACTGACCATCGCATCAACTATACCATCTACAATCTGGCAGCTTTCATGGACGGCGACATTCAAGACTGTATCGACCATCTGATTGTGGCCGAAAATGCAGAACGATTGAAAGAAAGTGAATTATAAAAGTAAGGTGTATAATTTTACCCCTTACAGTGAACAATAAAGTCACATTATTACCATTAATCATAAAACATTATGAACAAACAGGAATTATTTGAAAACATCAAAAAGAAAAAATCTTTTTTATGTGTAGGACTGGATACCGATATCAAGAAAATTCCGGAACACCTTCTGAAAGAAGAAGACCCGATTTTCACATTCAATAAAGCAATCATCGATGCCACTGCCCCTTACTGTATCGCCTATAAGCCCAATTTGGCCTTCTATGAAAGCATGGGTGTAAAGGGATGGATTGCTTTTGAAAAGACAGTGGAATACATCAAAAAGAACTATCCTGACCAATTCATTATTGCCGATGCCAAACGTGGCGATATCGGTAACACTTCGGCAATGTATGCCCGCACTTTCTTTGAAGAACTGAACATCGATTCTGTCACTGTTGCCCCCTACATGGGTGAAGACAGCGTAACTCCTTTCCTCACCTACGAAGGCAAATGGGTTATCCTGCTGGCACTGACATCCAACAAAGGTTCACATGATTTCCAACTTACGGAAGACAAAGAAGGCGAACGTCTCTTTGAAAAAGTATTACGCAAATCACAGGAATGGGCCAACGACCAGAACATGATGTATGTAGTAGGTGCCACCCAGGGACGTATGTTTGAAGACATCCGTAAAATCGTTCCCAATCACTTCCTGCTGGTTCCGGGAATTGGTGCACAAGGTGGTTCACTGGAAGAAGTCTGCAAATATGGCATGACCAAAGAATGTGGCCTGATTGTAAATTCCAGCCGCGCCATTATCTATGCAGATAGAACGGAGAATTTCGCCAAAGTTGCAGGAGAAGAAGCACAGAAAGTACAGCAACAAATGGAAAAACAACTGGCTGCCATCCTATAATTTACAAAAAGTCATCTTTACTCCATACCACAAGAAGTATAAAGACTGTGTGCGTTTACACAATTTCTTTATACTTCTTTTTTATTGCAAATTCGATATAAAAAGGCTTAAATTGAAAAGACTTTTGAGGTCAGACACAAAAATCACAGTACATTTCGGGCAAATAATTGGCTTTTTTCACGGATATATAAAAAAAAAATACGTAATTTGCATAATTAAGTAGTAAGTATGCTTCTTTCAAGCAGCAAAGAATTGAAAAACAACCAGGAAACAAAGGAACAAAAAATATCAAATATGGAGTTCTCAGCTAAACAAATTGCAGAATACATCCAAGGGATCATCGTAGGAGATGAGAATGCCAAGGTCCATACCTTTGCCAAAATAGAAGAAGGAGTTCCAGGGGCATTATCCTTTCTATCCAATCCCAAATATACTCATTACATATACGAAACACAATCGACCATCGTATTGGTAAACAAGGATTTTCACCCAGAGCATGAAATCAAAGCCACTTTAATCAAAGTGGACGACGCGTATGAAAGTCTGGCCAAATTAATGACTCTTTATGAAATGAGTATTCCCAAAAAGAAAGGTATCAGTTCGTTAGCCTCCATTGCTGAAAATGTAAAGATTGGGAAAGATGTCTATATCGGTCCTTTCGCATGTATTGAAGAAGGGGCTGAAATCGGTGACAATGTGTATATCCACCCACAAGTGACTGTAGGAAGCAATTCGAAAATTGGTACCAACACCATACTTTATCCCCACGTCACAGTTTATCATGACTGCAGAATCGGCAATAACTGTATCCTGCATGCAGGAGCTGTTGTCGGTGCCGACGGGTTTGGGTTTGCTCCCGCACCGGAAGGATATGAAAAAATTCCCCAAATCGGCATTGTTATTATTGAAGACAATGTAGAGATTGGGGCTAATACGTGTATAGACCGTGCCACAATGGGAGCTACCCTTGTGCATCAAGGAGTCAAACTGGATAATCTGATTCAAGTCGCCCATAACGTGGAAATCGGCAAAAACACAGTGATGGCCTCTCAGGTAGGCATCGCAGGTTCTGCCAAAATCGGAGAATGGTGCATGTTCGGTGGCCAAGTAGGCGTAGCCGGTCACATTAAAGTGGGAGACCACGTAACTGTCGGTGCCCAATCAGGTATTCCGGGAAATACCAAATCTCATTCTACCTTAATGGGATATCCAGCCATCGACCCGAAACAGTTTGCACGCTCCGCCGCGATTTACAAGAAACTTCCGGACATGTACGTAGAACTCGGACGTCTGCAGAAAGAAATCGAAGAATTAAAAAAACAACTAAATAAATAAACCCATGTTGAAACAACAAACCTTAAAAGGCAGCTTTTCACTCAATGGTAAAGGACTCCATACGGGAGTAAAACTTACCGTTACGTTCAATCCTGCCCCAGAGCACCACGGGTATAAAATACAGCGAATCGATTTGGATGACCAACCCATACTGGATGCTGTAGCTGAAAACGTTGTGGACACTACTCGCGGAACAGTTTTAGCAAAAAACGGGGTAAAAGTTAGTACCGTAGAACATGCACTGGCTGCGTTGTATGCTGCCGGCATCGACAACTGCTTGATTCAGGTAGACGGACCGGAATTCCCCATTCTGGACGGTAGTGCCAAAGCCTATGTGGAATGTATCAAGCGAGTAGGCATCGAAGAACAAGCTGCTCCGAAAGACTATTACATCATCAAGTCCAAAATTGAATTCCGAGACGAAGAAACGGGCTCATCCATCATTGTACTGCCAGATGATAAGTTCAGCGTAAATACGCTCATATCCTACGACTCCAAAATTCTGACGAACCAATATGCCACTTTGGAGAACATGACTGATTTCCCCACGGAAATAGCTTCTGCACGTACATTTGTATTTGTTCGTGAAATCGAACCGTTATTGAATGCTGGACTGATTAAAGGAGGGGATTTGGATAACGCCATTGTCATCTATGAAAAACAGATGACCCAAGAAAGTTTCGACAAACTGGCCGATGTGATGGGAGTCCCCCACATGGATGCCAGTCATCTGGGATATATAAACCATATTCCTTTGGTATGGCCTAACGAACCTGCCCGCCATAAACTGTTGGATATCATCGGCGATTTGGCCCTTGTGGGAAAACCTATTAAAGGACGCATCATCGCCACCCGTCCGGGACACACCATCAATAACAAATTTGCCCGTCAGCTACGCAAGGAAATCCGACTGCACGAAATTCAGGCTCCCATATACAACTGCAACGAAGAGCCCTTGATGGATGTAAATCGTATCCGCGAACTGCTCCCCCACCGCTATCCGTTCCAGCTGGTCGACAAAGTGATAGCCATCGGTGCCAATTACATTGTCGGCATCAAAAATGTCACTTCCAATGAACCGTTCTTCCAAGGACATTTCCCACAAGAACCGGTCATGCCAGGCGTTCTGCAAATAGAAGCGATGGCTCAAGTAGGCGGATTGCTGGTACTCAATTCGGTAGACGAACCCGAAAGATATTCTACTTATTTTCTGAAAATAGATAATGTGAAATTCCGCCAAAAAGTTGTGCCGGGAGATACCCTGATTTTCAGAGTTGAACTGATGGCGCCCATTCGCCGCGGCATATCCACCATGAAAGGATATATTTTCGTGGGAGAAAAGATTGTCTGCGAAGCTGAATTTATGGCACAAATTGTAAAAAACAAGTAACATGATCAGCCCTCTAGCATATATAGACCCCGAAGCTAAAATCGGAGAAAACGTAGAAATAGGTCCTTTTGTTTTCATTGACAAGAATGTGGTCATTGGAGACAATAACGTCATCATGCCCAATGCCAATATCTTATATGGATCCCGCATCGGAAACGGGAACCGGATTTTTCCAGGTGCTGTAATCGGTGCCATTCCCCAAGACCTGAAGTTCCACGGGGAAGAAACCACCGCAGAAATCGGCGACAACAACACCATCCGCGAAAATGTAACCATCAACCGGGGAACAGCCGCTAAAGGTAAAACCATTGTAGGCAACAATAACCTGTTGATGGAAGGTGTACACGTAGCCCATGACACACTGGTTGGAAGTGGCTGCATCATCGGCAACCAGACTAAAATGGCAGGCGAAGTCATTATTGACGACAATGCCATTGTGAGTGCTTCCGTACTGATGCACCAGTTCTGCCGCGTAGGAGGTTACGTGATGATTCAGGGAGGCTGCCGTTTCAGCAAGGATATTCCTCCTTTCATCATTGCCGGACGCGACCCGATTGCTTACTGTGGCATTAACATTGTCGGACTGAGACGCAGAGGATTCTCCAACGAATTGATTGAAAACATTCATAACGCGTATCGCATCATCTACAATAGCGGGAAAATGGTAAGCGACGCCCTCGAAGAAATCCGTAAGGAAGTGCCGATGAGCAAAGAAATAGAATATATCATATCATTTGTGGAAAACTCACAACGAGGCATCATCCGATAAAAAAGATTTTGTATATTTACCACATCAACCAAAGACAAACAAAAATGGTATATAAATTTAGAATCATATCTGACGAAGTCGATGATTTCTTAAGAGAAATCAAAATCGACTCTGAAGCTTCCTTTTATGACCTGCACGAAGCTATTTTGAAATCAACGGGATATAAGGACGACCAAATGACTTCCTTCTTTATCTGTGACGATGACTGGGAAAAGGAAACTGAAATCACTCTTGAAGACATGGGTACCGGAAGTTCTGAAGAAGATACCTACGTGATGAAAGATACCCGTCTCAGTGAACTGCTGGAAGATGAAAAGCAAAAACTACTGTATGTTTTCGATCCCTTGGCAGAACGTGTTTTCTTCATTGAATTATCCGAAATCATCACAGGAAAAGACTTGGACAAAGCGGTATGCTCCCGCAAAAGCGGAGAAGCTCCCAAACAGACCATTGACTTCGACGAGCAAATGAATACCAATGCTGCACTCGACCTGGATGAAAACTTCTACGGCGACCAGGATTACGACATGGAAGATTTTGACCCGGAAGGATTCGATATCAACGAAGGAGGCGGAAATCCATACGACGAAGACAAATACTAACCGTCCCAATTTTCCATACTCAATTTTATATTACAAGAATGTCATCCTGGACCATGGTTCAGAATGACATTTCTTTTTTTGCTAATACATATCCATACATGAAAAAGCCCGTTCTTATCGTACTTATCGGCCCCACAGGTGTGGGAAAGACTGAGTTGAGCCTTTCTATCGCCGAACGGTTTCACACCTCAATCATATCCTCGGACTCCCGTCAATTATACAAAGACCTGAAAATCGGGACCGCCGCTCCCACTCCCGCACAATTGTCGAGAGTTCCCCACTATTTCGTCGGGACATTGGAACTGACCGACTATTACAGTGCAGCACAATACGAGACAGAAGTACTGAAGAAACTGGAAGAACTGTTCCAGACCCACCCGGTCGTCGTCATGACAGGAGGTTCCATGATGTATGTGGATGCGGTCTGCAAGGGCATTGACGATATTCCGACCGTAGATAAAGAAACCCGAGACCTGATGATACACCGCTACGAAACGGAAGGACTGGAACCCCTCTGTGCAGAATTACGGGTACTCGACCCCGAATATTACCGCATTGTCGACCTGAAAAACCCGAAAAGAGTGATTCATGCACTGGAAATCTGCTATATGACTGGAAAGACCTACACCTCCTTCCGCACCCGCACCCTCAAAGAGCGTCCCTTCCACATCATCAAAATCGGCCTGACGCGCGACCGAGAGGAACTTTACCAACGCATCAACCAGCGCGTAGACGAAATGATGAAAGAAGGTCTGCTGGAAGAAGCCCGGCGCGTGTACCCTTACAAGCACCTCAACTCCCTGAACACCGTAGGCTACAAGGAAATCTTCAAATATCTGGACGGAGAATGGGAACTTCCCTTCGCCATTGAGAAAATCAAACAGAACTCCCGGATTTATTCACGGAAACAAATGACCTGGTTCAAGAGAGATACGGAAATCACCTGGTTCCACCCCGACCAGAAAGAAGAAATCATGCAGTTTCTGGACAGCCGGATTAACCTTGACTGACTCCTGAACCATCCTCATCCTCCAGTAAAAACTCTTTCCGGAACATATCCACGAACAGAAGGAAAAGAGACACCAGCAGCGGTCCGAAGATGATACCCATGAACCCAAACAGAGGAAGACCGGCCACCACTCCGAAAATGGTAATCAACGGATGCACATCGGCCATCTTCTTCTGCAACAGGAAACGAATCAGGTTGTCACACTGAGACACGATAATCGCCCCGTATCCCAGCATCATCAGGGCATTTACCCAGTTACCTACCACCAGGAAATACACCGTAATCGGTCCCCACACCAAAGCGGTGCCGACAATGGGAATCACCGAAGCAAATGCCGTCAGCATGGCACTCAGAAACGGATTGGGTGCATCGCAAATCAGGTAGCCCCCCAATGAGATAAATCCTTGGATAATGGCCAGCAACGGAATACCGATGGCATTGGAACGAACCATCAACTGTACCTTCTTCAGCACCTCAATCTTATTTTCAGCCTTAAAAGGAAGCAACGTAGAAATATAATGTTCCATACTCTTCCCCTCATACAGCATGAAAAACATCAACATAATAGCCACACAGAGATTGACCAGCAAATCACTGACTCCACTCATCACCGACTGCCCGATGGAAGAAGCCTGTGCCACCAAGAAGGAAAGGCTTTTTTCCGACATCACATCAAAGCCCGTCCGGTCCTTGATAAAATCCACCACCTCCCATACCGGCTTGACAATCGCTTCCGTATCAAAATGCATCTGAGAAATCTGACTCACCATGGCCCATGCAAACAAGGAAAGCGGTACCAGAATAAACAGCGTAACTACAATCGTCACCAGCCACACGGCCAGTGCCCGCTTCATCTTCGTCTGGAGCCAGAACGTAAAATTACGCAACAACAGATAAAGCGTAAATCCCCCCAGAATACCGTTCATGAAAGGCTGTGCCTGACGGAATAACAAGTATCCCAGTCCAAGGATAAACACGACCAGTGAATATTTCCAATATCTTTCCTTCATAATAAGCACCTTTTTCCTCCGAGATTAATTTTCCTTGGCCTCCTCCTGCGGAATCCGGAAAGCCGTGTAAAGCTCCAGCACCGCAGAGACCGTCAGACAGACAATCCATTCGTTCCGCTTCCAGAGCAACATCACCACTCCTGTCAGTACCAGCAACATCGCACCAAGGAGCTGCTGACGCCGCAGACGACGAATCACCACACTGCTTCCCTTATATTCTGAAACCAGCTGCACGTAGGCAAACAGGCATGCCCCCACCAAATACACATAGGGAGCCCCCTCCATTTTCAGAAACTGAAGTATCAAGCCTACAAAAAGGACTACAGCCCCTGCGACAGCCAGTTTATCTTTCATCTTCGAACTCATTGCTTACCTTCTTCAAAAATAAAAATATCTTCATTTGATTTTTTCATCAAATACTTCTCACGCGCCACCTTCTCCAGCGCTTCCTTGTTGGAAGTAATCTCTTTCAGCATCTTACTGTCTTCCTCATACTGCTTCCGATAGCGTGCAATCTCCGTATTCAACTGATGAATTTCCCGCTTATGTGCCACACGGCGTATCAGACTGTTCTCGTCCAACACCCCAATAATCAACAGAAAGGCCCCAATGGTCACCCAATATTTATGCCTCCCGATAAAAGCCCATATATTAGCCAGTTTACCCATAAAAACTCCTGCTTTATTACCCTGCAAAGATAGAAATTATTTCGCAGCAAGTCCATGACAAGAAAGAGATTTTGTGTACATTTGCAGAAATATCAAGGAATCAAAAAAGAATCGACACATGGAAAATTATATCGTATCGGCACGCAAATACCGCCCGTCTACTTTCGACACCGTAGTGGGACAGCGTGCATTGACCACGACCCTGAAAAATGCCATTGCCAACCATAAACTGGCGCATGCCTACTTGTTCTGCGGTCCGCGAGGGGTAGGAAAAACCACCTGCGCACGTATCTTTGCCAAGACCATCAACTGCCTGCATCCCACGGCGGAAGGAGAGGCGTGCAATGAATGTGAATCGTGCAAGGCATTCAACGAACAGCGTTCTTATAATATCCATGAGCTGGATGCCGCTTCCAACAACTCTGTCGAGGACATCCGTTCCCTGATTGAACAGGTACGCATCCCACCCCAGATTGGCAAATACAAGGTGTACATCATCGACGAGGTACACATGCTGTCTACGGCGGCTTTCAACGCCTTCCTGAAAACCTTGGAAGAACCGCCTCAGCACGCCATCTTCATTCTGGCTACCACGGAAAAGCATAAAATCCTGCCCACCATCCTGAGCCGTTGCCAGATTTATGACTTCAACCGCATCACGGTGAGCGACACGGTGGAGCACTTGGAGAATGTGGCCCGCAAAGAACATATCGAAGCCGAACCGGAAGCCCTGAACGTGATAGCCCAGAAGGCAGATGGAGGTATGCGTGACGCACTCTCCATTTTCGACCAGGTGGTAAGCTTCACCAACGGACACATCACCTACCAGAGTGTCATCGAGAACCTGAACGTATTGGACTGCGAATACTATTTCAAGTTGACCGATTTCTTCTTGGAGAATAAGGTATCCGACTGTTTGCTGACTTTCAACGACATTCTTCGGAAAGGTTTCGACGGCAATCATTTCATCACCGGACTGACGTCCCATTTCCGCGACCTGCTGGTGAGCCGTGATCCGGCCACCCTGCAACTGCTGGAAACCGGCGCTTCCATCCGTGAGCGCTATCAGGCACAGGCACAGAAATGTACCCCGCAATTCTTGTACAAGGCCATGAAGCTGTGTAACGACTGCGACCTGAACTACCGTCAGAGCAAGAACAAGCGTCTGCTGGTAGAACTGACACTGATTCAGCTGGCACAGCTGACGGCCGAACCGGAAGACACGGGCAGTGGGCGCAGCCCTAAGAAACAGTTATCTCCCGTTTTCCACACCGCGCAAGCCGGTCAGCCCGCCACACAACAGCCACAGGCAGCCCCGGCTCCAGCCACCGCAACTACTACCACGGTGAGTCCAGCCGCCTCTGCACCTCATGCCGCTCCACAACCGCAACCGGCAGCCCAACCTGTGGCCCAGCCACAGCCCTATACCACGACCCTGAAGCAGGCTGAAGTGCCTTACACCAAAGCCAGTCCGCTTCCGAAAGCCGCTCCCGAAAGAAAGGCCCCGGTCTTCAAGGTAGGCAGTTTGGGCATGTCCATCCGGAAAACACAGACACAGGCAACTGCTCCCGCTTCACAGCCCACCACACAGCAGGTTCCAGTGGCGCATGCTGCCGACAACTGGGAAGACTATATCTTCAATGAAAAAGACCTCGGCTACTACTGGCGTGAGTTTGCCAGCCTGTTGCCCAAGGAAGAAGCGGCCAACGCCGGACGTATGATGAACATGCACCCCCATCTGCTGGCCGACCAGCATACTTTCGAAGTGGCGGTAGACAACGACATCGTGCAGAAATACATGCAACACCTCGCTCCGCAGATAGAAGCCCACCTGCAGGAGAAGCTGCACAACCGCAAAATCAAGATGACCACGCGCGTGAGTGAAGCCAACGAGAACGTACGGGCTTACAGCCATGTAGAACGTTTCCAGATGATGAGCAAAAAGAATCCCAGCCTGCTGAAACTCAAAGAAGCGTTGGGACTGGAACTCTCTTGAGAACTGCATCCTTATAAAAGACAGGCGGAGAAACTGATTTTGAGGTTTCTCCGCCTGTCTTTCTTTTATCTTCCGGCAAACTTCGGTTTACAAATCATGATTCTTCATCCGATACTCGGCCAGTTCCTCGTACTTTGTGCCCGGGCGGCCGTAGTTACAGTACGGATAAATAGAAATCCCCCCACGTGGCGTAAAGATTCCTGTCACTTCAATGTATTTCGGATCCATCAGCTTGATCAGGTCCTTCATGATGATGTTCACACAATCCTCGTGAAAATCTCCGTGGTTACGGAAACTGAACAAATACAGTTTCAGGCTCTTGCTTTCCACCATCTTCACATCCGGCAGGTAGCTGATACGGATTTCCGCAAAGTCCGGCTGCCCCGTAATCGGACAGAGACTGGTAAACTCCGGACAGTTGAAACGTACCCAATAGTCATTCTCCGGATGCTTGTTCACAAACGCTTCCAGCACTTCCGGTGCATAATCCTGTTTGTACACCGTTTTCTTGTTGCCCAACAAGGTCAGTTCGTCTTTTCTTTCCATACTCATTTGTTTTCTTTTGAAGCCAAATATTTTTCCAATCCCTCGCGGCGCAGCTTGCAAGCCGGGCAATGTCCGCAACCGTCGCCCGGAATACCATTGTAGCATGTCAGCGTCTCGTTCCGCACCAAATCCAGCACGCCCAGTTCGTCAGCCAATGCCCATGTCTGCGCCTTGTCAATCCACATCAACGGCGTATGAATCACGAACTGCTCGTCCATGGCCAGGTTCAACGTCACGTTGAGCGATTTAATAAACGAATCGCGACAATCCGGATAACCGCTGAAGTCTGTCTGTGAAACCCCCGTCACCAAATGGAAAATTCCCCGCTCACGGGCATATACCGCCGCGATACTCAGGAAAAACAGGTTCCGCCCCGGCACAAACGTATTCGGGAAAGAATCTTTCGGCTTTACCTCATCCATGTGAATGGAGGTATCCGTCAGCGAGTTTTTGCCCAGATGACCGATGAACGACACATCCATCACGTCAAACTCCACACCCGCTTTTTCTGCAATCTTGCGTGCCAGTTCCACTTCTTTTTCATGCTTCTGTCCGTAGAGGAAACTCAGTGCATGTACCTCCTTAAAATGCTTCTTTGCCCAGAAAAGACAGGTCGTAGAATCCTGTCCGCCGCTGAATACGACAAGGGCCTCGTTCTGATTCATCATATTCTTTAAATTTCCTTGATTTTTAATACATTGTACGAGATATGCTCGTCATAGACATCCGTATCGTCCACCCGCTTGATGTATTTCACCACGCGCACGGTTACCGGCAACACAATCACTTCATACAAGGTCTTGAGTACCACCTGCACCAACATCATCTTGGCCAGTTCACTCACCGGCATCAATCCCCCGAACGCCAGCGGGAAGAAAATCAGTGAATCAGCTCCCTCTCCGGCCACGGTCGACAAGATAGCACGAGCTGAAAAGTTCTTTCCATGGGAAGCCACCTTCATGCGGCTCATCACATACGCATTGATAAACGAACCTACCAAGAAGGCTGCCAGACTGGCAGCAGCAATACGCGGCGCCATACCGAATACGAAGTTGAAGCTCTCTTCCCCCTCCCAGAACGGAGCGGCAGGAAGGGCTACAGCCAACTGCCCCATGGCCACCACCATGAAATTCATCAGGAATCCCATCCAGATAATCAGACGCGCCTTGCGGAAGCCCCACACCTCGGCAATACAGTCATTAATAATGTAAGAAATCGGAAAAACAATGAGTCCGGCAGTCACAGAAATCGGACCCAGCTGTACGACTTTGGTTTCTAACAAATTGGCTGCCACCAGGCAGACACAAAACACAATGCCCAAAACCATAAAAGGCACTGATACGAGATTTTCTTTTTTCATCGCTCCTGTTTTTTACGTGGTGTTCTAGAATACACGACCGCTATTCACGGCATCGCATGTAAATGTTCTCTTTTTAATCGGGCGCAAAGATACAAAGAATTTTCGGGATAGCCATGCAGTTTTATCCGCATAATCACACTTCCCCGTTCCAATAGCTCCAAACACCACTTCACTTACTTCTTTTCGTCCATACATATTCTCTGTACCACACAGTGAGATTTGTATCCCGCACTGTGAAATATGTATCCCACAGTGTGGTTTTTATATCCCACACTGTGGGACAGAGAAATCTCTTCGGAGAAAGACATTAAATGCAAGGCGAAAAACAAATAAAAATCGTACCTTTGTATATCATGTAGCTAAACTCATTCTATAAACAATGGTTCAAATACAGATTGATCAAAATACCTGCATACGCTGCAAAAAGTGCGTCAGAATATGTCCCTCGGCGTTATTCTCTTTCCATGAAGACAAAGGCATAGAGGTAAACACCGAAAACTGCATCAGCTGCGGACACTGTGTGGCCGTTTGTCCCACAAATTCCATCGCACATTCCGAATTTCCACCGGAAAAAGTCCACACCTTCAACCGGAACCAGTTGCCCACTGCCGACCAAGTGGAACTGCTGATGCGTTCCCGCCGCTCCAACCGGGCGTTCTCCAAAGAACGGATTCCCGAAGAAACGTTACAACGCATTATTGAAGCGGCTCACCGGGCTCCTACCGCCACCAATGCGCAGGAAGTCAAGATGGTACTGATTACCCGGCCGGAAACGTTGAAAGAAATCAGCCGACTCACCATCGGTACGTTCATGTCCATTGTACGTACGGTGGAAAATCCCTTGGTGAAACTGATACTGAAACCACTCATGCCCTCCAACTATCGCTACATCCCTGTGTTCAGGCAGCTGCAAGAAGAGTTTGACAAAGGAAACGACGGTATTCTTCGAGGAGCTACGGCAGTCCTTTTCTTCTACACGGAAAAGAAAGCCCGTTTCGGATGTCAGGACTGCAACCTGGCCTACCAGAATGCTTCACTGATGGCTGAAGCCCTCGGCGTGGCCCAGTTCTATACCGGATTCGTATGCACCGCAGCAGGTATGAACCGGAAAAAAGAGTTACAGAAACTGTTAGGTATTGAAGGCTGTACCATCCATGCTGGTATTGCCCTGGGTATGCCTTCCTTCCGCTTCGACAAGTACATTGACAGAAAAGAACTTTCCTTGAAAAGAATAGACTAAACCTTAAAAGGCCATGACAAAGAATAACCAGCTGAGCGAGAAACTGAATTATACGGGAGCCAGCCATACCCCCACGCACCTGCACCTTTGCACTTATAATGCCGAAAAAGCGGAGTTCTATCAAGGGGCTTCCATGAAAGAACTGGAGCCGCTTATCCAAGCCGACGCCATCAACTGGGTCCAGATTCACGGATTGCAGAATACACAGGTGATACAGGAAGTATGCGACTTCTTCCATATCAATTTCCTGACCACACAGGATATTCTCAACGCCGAACACCTGACCAAAATCGAGGAACACGACACCTACAACGTGGTCATTCTGAAACAGCTGTCGGCACATGAGGAAAACACTTACGTACCGCAACAGCTCTGTATCGTACAGGGAAGTAATTTCGTCCTGACCTTCATGGAACACGACAGTGATTTTTTCAATGAAATCCATACGGCCCTGAAGAACAATACCCTGAAAATCCGGAACCGCCAATCGGACTTCCTGCTCAGCGTGGCCCTGAACAGTGTCATGACCAGTTTCATGTCCATCATCTCCCGCATGGAAGATGAACTGGAGGACATGGAAGAATCGCTGCTTTCGCCCGAAACCCGCAGCGGCCTGAAACTGGAAGACATACAGCCCTACCGAAGAAATGCCCGCCTCATCAAGAAATGTATCCTTCCGCTGAAGGAACAGATGAACAAACTGTTTCATACAGACAACGTGCTGTTCCACAAGGCCAACCGCCCGTTCTTCACCGATGTGAACGACCATCTGCAATTCGTGTTGCAGACGCTCGACGGCTGCCGGGATATGATTTCGGCCCTGGTCGACCTTTATCTGTCGAACAACGACCAGCGGATGAACAACATCATGAAGCAGCTCACCATCGTATCCACCATCTTCATTCCACTGACCTTCCTGGCCGGTATCTGGGGAATGAACTTCGAATGGATGCCCGAACTGGGTTGGAAATACGGGTATCTGATGGCATGGGGTATCATGCTCGTGACCGGCGTCGGAGTCTACCTGTTTTTCAAACGGAAGAAATGGTACTGATTTATCCACATCTTTAATTTACTTACAGAATTATGCGCAAAAAAGAACTTTACCAGAAAGTCATTGAATATTTTCAGAAAGCCATGCCCGTGGCCGAAACCGAACTGCACTACAGCAATCCGTTTGAACTGCTGATAGCCGTTATCCTGAGTGCCCAGTGCACCGACAAACGGGTGAATATGATTACCCCTCCTCTCTTCCACGACTTCCCCACGCCGGAAGCCTTGGCTGCTACAACTCCGGAAGTCGTATTCGAATACATCCGCAGCGTCAGCTACCCGAACAACAAGGCCAAACACCTGGTAGGCATGGCCCAGATGCTGGTGCGCGATTTCCACAGCACCGTACCCGACACGCTGGAGGAACTGGTGAAACTGCCGGGGGTAGGACGAAAGACAGCCAACGTCATCCAAAGCGTGGTCTTCCACAAGGCTGCCATGGCCGTAGACACCCATGTGTTCCGTGTAAGCCACCGCATCGGACTGGTTCCGCGCTCTTGTACCACCCCGCTAGCCACCGAAAAGGAGCTGGTGAAATACATTCCCGAAAACCTGATTCCTACCGCACACCATTGGTTGATTCTGCACGGACGCTACGTCTGCACGGCTCGTGCCCCCAAATGTGAGAGTTGTGGACTCAACGGAATATGCAAGGAATCGCTGAACATCATCAAAAGCAAATAAAAAGACTTCCGTGCAAAAAAAACAAATAATTAACTTCTAAAACAAAAAAACAATATAATTAATATCCTCCTAAATATATTCTATTACCATATTTGTCGATTCGACACGAATATATGTTATAAAAAATTAAAAAGAAGTCTCTATAAAATTACCATATGCAATTATTATATATATTTGCATAGATATTATTAACCTAAAATTGAAACTATGAGACTTCACATTGGAGGAGTAAGTCTATTCCTAGCCCTAAGTGGATTACCTCTAGGAATAGCAAACGCCGCTACTAATTCTGGCGTACAATCAAGTATTTCCCAACAAGAAAATGCATGTAAAGGAGTAGTAAAAGACAGTAAGGGAGAAACAATCATTGGTGCTTCTGTCGTTGTAAAGGGAACTTCAAACGGTACTATTACCGATTTTGATGGAAATTTTTCATTGCCCAACGTAAAAAAAGGATCAGTTATCCAAATTTCTTTTGTGGGATTTAAATCACAGGAAATTGTATGGGACGGTTCTCCTATCTCTGCCATATTAAAAGAAGACACAGAGGTTTTAGATGAAGTTGTAGTAATTGGTTATGGTGTCCAGAAAAAGGCTGATTTAACTGGTTCTGTAGCTAACGTCAGCGCCGAAAAGCTCAACACGCAAAGTAACGCAACTATCGGACAAGCTCTACAAGGTAAAATTGCAGGTGTCGATATCGTATCACAAGGTGGCGCTCCAGGCGGTAGTACACGCGTAATGGTACGTGGTATCGGTACCTTAAACAATTCATCTCCTCTTTATATTGTGGATGGCATGTACATGTCCAGTATAGACCACATCAATCCTGGAGACATCGAAAGCATCGACGTATTGAAAGATGCTTCATCTGCCGCCATTTACGGTTCACGTGCTGCTAACGGCGTTGTAATCATCACAACCAAGAGCGGAACGAATACAGAGGGGAAACCTATCATAGACCTTTCTGCAAACGTAGGAGTTACGGCACCAAGTAAATACTTGGATATGCTGGATGCGGCCGGATGGGCAGAAGTTACTACCATCGCCCGTGAAGCTTCGGGATTGGCACCACTGGAAATGGCTACAGACCTTGCCTCCAAACCCAACAACGACTGGCAGGACATTATGCTTAATCCTGCGTTGATGCAAAACTATAATCTGTCTGTAAAGGGAGGTGGGAAATACGCCACCTACTATAACAGCGTAGGCTATACCAACCAAGACGGTGTAGTAAAAGGAACTAATTTCCAACGCTATACGATGCAAAGTAAGGTTGATTTCAAGAAAGGTATTTTCCAAGCAGGAACAAACATTATCCTTTCGTACGACCAAAACAAGCCATTGGTCTCAGATACCCGTGGTGGTATGATTGGTCATATTATCCAATCAGTACCTACACTGGAAAAATATAACCCAGACAATGTAGGAGGTTATGGCAGCATGTATGGTGATGTAACCAATCTCTACCATCCGCTTGTCATGGTAGACGAAAACCTAATGGACAGAAACGAAGACAACATCAAATTATTTGCCAACGCCTATTTCTCTATTGAGCCGATCAAGGGATTGAAATATAAATTAAATTTTACGCCTGATTTTCAATTCTACAGATATAGTAATTACATTGGTCTGTATGACTGCGGATTAAGCAAAAAGGAATTGACTTCTATTTCTGACCAGCAAAAACGTACACGCAATATTCTGGTTGAAAATTTGCTGACCTTCGACCGTACATTCGGCAAACATAAAGTTTCATTGTTGGCCGGATATTCTTACCAAGATACACAAGTCCGTTCATTGACAGGTTCGGCTCAAGGTATGCCGGAAGGTATCAAAGAAATTGATGCTGCTTCGCAAGGATTTGCAGCCAGCGGAAACCTGACAAGAAGTGTGTTAACCTCTATTTTGGGACGAGCTTTCTATTCTTACGACAATCGTTATTTGATCACTGCCACCATACGTCGAGATGGATCCTCTAAATTTGCCTCTTCCAACCGATATGGTAATTTCCCATCTGTATCTTTAGGTTGGAACATTGCAGAAGAGAAATTTGTGAAGGAAAACGTGTCTTGGCTGGAACAATTAAAACTGAGAGGAGGTTATGGTGTATTAGGAAATCAAGAAATCTCTGACTATCAGTATGTATCAGTTGTAACCTCCGGTATCAACTATCCAGATGGCCAAGGTGGACTTATTCTGGGTGCTTTCCCGAAAGAATTTGCCAATCCAAGTATCAAATGGGAAGAAACAGCCATGACCAATATCGGTATTGACTTCCTGGCATTCCGTAACCGATTGAGCCTCACTGCCGACTGGTATGTAAAGAATACAAAAGACATTTTGTTGACTGTTCCTATTCCTATTTCAACCGGAGGTGCCAATGACCCAGTCCGCAATGCTGGTAAAATCCGTAACAAAGGTTTTGAGTTCAATATCGGATGGAATGACTACATCAACAAAGACTTGTCATACGGAATCAACTTCATAGGTAGTTTCAATAAGAATGAAGTTATCAACATGGGTACAGACTCACAAGTCATCAATAGCGGAGCTACCAACCAGAACATCAATACATGTAAAACATTGGCAGGTTATCCTATCGGCGGCTTCTGGTTGATTCCAGCCTTAGGTTACTTTAATAGCACAGAAGAAGTACAGGCATATCAGAAAGACGGACAGTTGATCCAACCGAGTGCAGAACCGGGAGATATCAAATTCCAAGATACAAACAACGATGGAAGTATTACGGATGATGACCGTGTATATTGTGGAAGCCCCTTCCCCAAATTCACTTATTCTATCAATGCAAATCTGACATACAAGAATTTTGACTTATCTATCGGACTGCAAGGAGTAACGGGAAACAAGATTTATAACGCAACACGTCAGACACTTGAAGATGTGACAAAGGGTACTAACTTCCTGGCAAGCTGTCTGGATTACTGGACACCTGAAAACACAGATGCCGCTCATCCTCGTCTGATATGGACAGACCCGAACCGTAATACCCGAGCTGAATCAGACCGGTACTTGGAAGATGGCTCTTATTTCCGCCTTAGAAATATTCAGATTGGCTACACCTTCCCTAACTCATGGTTCAAAGGAGTGGTACAGAAAGCACGTATATACGTAAATGCTGAAAACCTGTTCACCATTACGTCTTACACAGGATATACTCCAGACGTAAATGCGACTAACGTTTATTCTCGCGGATTCGATGAATTCATTTATCCATCCAATCGCACTTTCATGTTAGGTTTGAATGTTACATTTTAAATGATAAAACTTATGAAAAAGCTATATACCTTAATGGCCTGCGCTTTATTTTCAGCAGGGCTAACCTTTACCTCCTGTGAAGATATGCTTGATCAGGTAAACCCCAACAAGCAAACGGAGGATACTTTCTGGAGAAACGAAAGTGACTTTGAATTAGCACTTACCTCTTGCTATACTCCTTTGAAAAACGCACTAAACGGAGGTTATTATGGAACACGTGGCGTCATGCTAAGAATCTGTCGTGCTGACGAAGTGGAGTTCCGCAATGATATCAGTGAAATATTCCAGGCAATGAACTTCACCAATACAACATCCAATTCATTGACTCAAGGAATGTTCTACCAGTTCTACAATGCATTGTACAGAACGAATTCAATCATGCAAAAGTTGGAAGAAAAGAAAGGTGTATTTTCAGAAGATTTTATCAATAAGGTAAAAGCTGAATGTCTGTTTATCAGAGGATTCTATCTATTCCAGTTAGGTAAGGAATTCAAGGACGCTCCTTTACGTATGACGGCTTCGCAAGATCCTGCAACTTTCCCTCTGGCCAAATCCAGCCAAGCGGACATCTGGGCACAAGCTATTACAGATTTGACAGAAGCGGGCAATCTACTTCCAATCAAGAATGATGTCATCGGAAAACCGACCAAAGGCGCAGCCTATGCGACCATTGGTAAGATTCTGGTATATCAGGAAAAATTTGACGAGGCCATTGACATCTTAGAGCCTCTTACCAAATCACCCTATACCTATAAGCTGGTGGATGATTTCTCATGGAATTTCGATGAAGCACATGAACACAACGACGAAAGCATTTTCGAGTTGCTCATGGAACAAGTAGGTGGTACCGATATTTGGGGAAATGGAGAAATGGCGAACTCTACTCAAACCAATACTCGTCCGCGCGAATATGCAGCATCTGAAGTGAGTGGTTGGTATGAAGCAAATCCGACCCAGCAGATGATGGATATATTCTGGCAAGAAGCAGATAAGAACGGAGAAGTGGACATTCGTGCTCGTGAATCAGTGGCATGGAATTATCCGGGATGTATGTATTACATGAAACCATTCCAAGAAGTATTCAGCGCCGACAAACTAAATACTTACTGGATCCTAAAATACCAAAACTCCAAGACGATGGAAGCAGAAGCAGATCCTCCTAAATCATCCATCAATGAAAGAGCCATCCGTTATGCTGACGTCATTCTGTTACTGGCAGAGTCTTACTTGAAAGGAAATTCCAAGAAAAATCTGAATACAGCTATCAGTTACTTGAATCAAATTAGAAGAAGAGCCAATCTGAACGACTATTCAGGTCCCGTCACAGATGAAGGAGTATTCGCTGATTTGGAACACCAACGCGCTATTGAATTCTTTGTAGAAGGTGAACGTTTCTATGATTTACGCCGTTGGGGCCTACTTGAAGAACGTATGAAAACTTGTAACGAAGTGAGATACAAACAGCTCATGACAGGTAAAATCGGTAATACCAACAGATATTACTATTACCCAATTCCTGCAAAGGAAATCGAAACGAACAACTTATGTACACCGAATGAAGGGTGGTAAAATTTACAAAAGGAAAGTACTGTACGTGATGTACAGTACTTTTCTATTTCTTCACGTTTCTACACAATGGAAACTTTCCCGACACAAATAGCATATAAAATCCCCCCGAAACTCATATAAACAGATTATTCAATATCCGCTTTTTTAATTATATCCTTGACTTATATAAGGTTATGCTATATCTTTGCATAAACTTTCCTGTTTAATATTATGTTCCCAAAAACCAGTTACCTTATATATGCGTCATTTACCCTATTAAATATTAATTCTATTTATTAATATCTAATATCCAATACCTAAAATATCACTAGTCTTAATATAAATATGAAAAGAATCTCAGCAATTCTAAGTACCTGCAGCTTGGTAAGTACTGCTCTATTTGCACAAACTACAGACAAACCCAATATTATTCTGTTTCTGGTAGACGACATGGGATGGCAGGATACCTCCGTACCTTTTTATGAAAATAACAAGACCTTGCTCAACGAGCGCTATCATACTCCCAATATGGAAAGAATGGCCCAAATGGGTGTACGCTTTACGGAAGCTTATGCCTGTGCCATCTCTTCACCTACACGCTGCAGCCTGATGTCGGGTATGAATGCCGCCCGGCATAAAGTCACGAACTGGACCTTGGAATTGGACCAACAGACAGACGAGACAAGCGAAGTCATTGACCTGCCCGACTGGAATTACAATGGTATCCAACCGGCAGAATCCCACATCAACAATTCTACTCCCATCACCTCGTTTCCACAAATCTTGAAAGATAACGGTTACCGTACAATCCACTGTGGAAAAGCTCATTTCGGGGCCCGTACCACCCCCGGCGAAAATCCCCAGAACATGGGATTCGACGTAAACATAGCAGGAGGAGCCAACGGCGCACCGGGAAGCTATTTGGGGACCAAGAACTTCGGAGAGGGAAGCCGATTTGCAGTCAAAGGACTGGAGAAATATTACGGACAGGATATCTTTATCACAGAAGCTCTTACCCGGGAAGCACTTCGGGAAATCGACAAATCGGTCAGCCTCAAAAAGCCATTTTACCTGTATATGTCACACTACGCCGTACACACTCCTTATGATGAAGACAAGCGATTTAGCGAAAATTACAGGGGAAAATACGACAAACAGCTCCAAACGACCCTGAATGAACAAGAAGTGAAATATGCGGCACTGGTAGAAGGCATGGACAAAAGTCTGGGAGACATCCTTGATTACCTTTCCTCACACCCGCAAGTAGCCCAAAATACAATCCTGCTCTTCATGTCCGACAACGGGGGACTAGCACAGAGCCACGCCCGTCAAGGAATGGAAGACCGTGATCAGAATGCTCCTGCCCGTGCGGGAAAAGGCTCAGCCTTTATGGGAGGTGTGCGCGAACCGATGATGGTGTACTGGCCCGGCGTTACCAAAGGAAATACGGTATGCAAACAACGGATAATTATTGAAGACTTTTTTCCCACTATCCTGGAAATGGCTGGCATAAAAGACTACAACACCCAACAAACGATTGATGGTACCAGCTTCGTACATGTACTCAAGAATCCCAATAGTATTCAAGCCCATACTCTGGTATGGCATTTTCCTAATTTATGGGGTGAATCACAGAACAAGGAAGAAGGATACGGAGCCTATTCCGCCATACTGAAAGGCGATTATCATCTCATTTATACATGGGAGACACAACAACTCAGACTATATCACGTCACTCAAGACATTGGTGAACAACAGGATTTGGCCAACCAGCATCCTGAGATTGTCGAGCAATTGAGCAAAGAACTGTCCGATTATCTGAGAGAAAGAAACGCCCAAAGACCTTCTCTGAAGGCTACAGGCAAGCCTATTCCGTATCCGGATGAAGCATGTGTCAAGAAATAAAGGAGAATATTCTCCTTATCAGAAATATAAAGAAAGGAACTTGAATACAATTATTACAGCTCATTAACCTAATTGTGCACGATTCAAATTTAATACCACATGAACAGATTATCGCTTGTACCTTTTATTTTGTGTAGCACTCCGCTCGCCCTTTACGCGCAAACTACTCAACCTCCTAATATCGTCCTGATTCTCTGTGACGACATGGGATTTTCCGATATCGGATGCTACGGAAGTGAAATCCAGACCCCTCACATTGACCAACTGGCTCAGGAAGGAGTACGGTTCAGTCAGTTTAAAAATACAGGAAGAAGTTGCCCGAGCAGGGCAGCCTTGCTGACAGGCAGATACCAACACGAGGTAGGAATGGGATGGATGGCCGAAGTAGACGAACACCGTCCGGGGTATCGTGGACAAATCGATAAAGAATATCCCACCATTGCCGAAGTGCTGAAGGCAGGAGGATATCATACTTATATGAGTGGGAAATGGCACGTCACCACTATCGGTGGATACGATGCCCCCAATGGAAGTTATCCGGTACAAAGAGGATTCGACCGATACTACGGCTGCCTGCATGGAGGAGGAAGCTATTATAAACCAGAACCGGTGTACAATGATTTGAAAAAGGTGACTGAACTGCCAGACGATTATTATTACACCAAAGCTATCACTGATTCCGCGGTCAGCTTTGTCCGTGCACACGATTCCCGTGAGCCGATGTTCTTGTATGTGGCACATTATGCGCCTCATCTTCCTCTACAGGCACCTGCAAAATACGTAGAGAAATGCATGGACCGCTATAAAGTAGGTTATGACGTATTGCGCAAACAACGGTTTGAGAAACAGAAACAGCTGGGACTGGTGCCGGATACGATGGAATTGCCTCTCTTCCACAAAGAATTTGGCGGGAAACGCCCTGCATGGGAAGATCTGACACCTGCCCAACAGGCACAATGGACCAAAGACATGGCCACGTATGCCGCCATGATTGAGATTATGGATGAAGGTATCGGCCAGCTGGTGAATGAAATAAAGAAGAAAGGCATGTATGAGAATACCGTATTTATTTTCCTGAGCGACAACGGAGCCACCAATGAAGGAGGATTCATCGGACAGCTGATGTCCGACTTGTCAAACACGCCTTACCGCAGCTATAAGAAATGGGTTTTCCAAGGTGGAACAAGTACCCCGTTTATTCTGACGTATGGAGACAAGAAGAAAAATCAGATGAGAGGGAAAATATGCCATCAACCCGCCCACATCATCGACATTCTTCCCACTTGCATGGCCTTGGGACATACAGACTATCCAAAGAATTTTTCACATGCGGACCTTCCTGGTACCAACTTGCTTCCTGCCACCACCGGGAAGTCTCTCACAGACCGGACACTGTTCTTTGAACATCAGAGTTCGTGTGCCATCATCAAGGGAAGCTGGAAACTGGTAAGAGCTGACCGCGACAGCCAATGGGAGCTGATTGACTTGTCGACAGACCCGTTTGAAACCCACGACCTTTCTTCCAAATATCCCGAAAAGGTAGAGGAACTGGAAGCCCAATGGATTGACTGGGCCAATACACATAAAGTATTCCCTTTGGAAAACAAGACTTGGACAGAGAGAATCAATTTCTATCAACAAAAGAATCCTTATCAAAAAGGCGATCGTTAACCTTCAATAAAATGGACACATGAGAAAATTAACTTTTTACACAAGAATCATCTTCTGTTGCATGATGGCATTTGTCACGCAACAAATTTTTGCGCATCAACCTGAATTTTCCACGGCTGGCTTCTTCGAACTGCCCAATACCGGAAGAACCGTCTATAGCATGAACCCGGCATGGCGCCTGCATAAAGGAAGTGCCGAAGGAGCTGAACGTACAGACTTTAATGATAAAGAATGGACGTTGGTTTCTTTACCCAACGGAATAGAATATATGCCATCGGAAGCCAGCGGATGCATCAACTACCAAGGAGAAGTGTGGTATCGTAAGCACTTCACCCCCGAGGAGTCATGGAAAGGAAAACAACTTTTCCTCCATTTTGAAGCTATCATGGGAAAATCCAAGGTATGGATTAACGGACAACTGGTAAAAGAACATTTTGGAGGTTTCCTGCCTGTCATTGCCAATATCACGGAGTACCTGAACTACGGAAAAGACAATGTGATTGCCGTATGGGCCGACAACAGCAACGACCCGTCTTACCCTCCCGGAAAACCACAAGAAACCCTCGACTTCACTTATTTTGGAGGTATCTATAGAGACTGCTGGCTCATCGCACACAACAACGTATTCCTTACAGACCCCAATTACGAAAATGAAACCGCAAGCGGCGGACTTTTTGTATCCTTCAACCGGGTATCGGAACAATCGGCTGAGGTGAAACTGGATGCCCATATCCGGAATATGTCAGACCAATCCTTCTCCGGAAAAGTAGAATACCAACTGTTCGACCCGGCACAAAAACTGGTAAGTCAAGCCGACAAGTCTTTCTCTGTAGGAAAAGGAAAGGCCCGTCAGACTTCGCTCGTGCTTCACGTAAACCACCCAGAACTCTGGGAACCGGATGCCCCTGCCTTGTACCAACTGCATGTGCTTGTGAAAGATAAAAAAGGAAATGTCATCGACGGATACCGACGCCGTATCGGAATCAGAAGCATCGAATTTAAAGGAAAAGACGGATTCTGGCTGAACGGAAAGCCCTATCCTTATCCACTGATCGGTGCCAACCGCCATCAGGACTTTGCCGTCATCGGCAACGCACTTTCCAACAGCCTTCACTGGAGAGATGCCAAGAAATTGCGCGATGCAGGACTGAGAGTCATCCGTAATGCCCATTACCCACAAGACCCTGCCTTCATGGATGCCTGTGACGAACTGGGCCTTTTTGTCATCGTCAACACTCCGGGATGGCAATTCTGGAACGACGAACCTATTTTTGCGCAGAGAGTGTACAACGATATCCGCAACATGGTCAGAAGAGACCGCAATCATCCTTCCGTCTGGATGTGGGAACCGATTCTGAATGAGACTTGGTATCCGGAAGATTTTGCCAAGAATGTGGTGGACATCCTCCATGAAGAGTATCCCTACCCTTACTGCTATGCCGGATGTGACGTGACGGCAAGAGGGCACGAATATTTCCCGATTCATTTCACTCATCCGTTGAATGGTGGCGGAGGAGCTTTCAATACAGATAAAATGGATCCGAAAATCTCTTATTTCACCCGTGAATGGGGTGACAACGTGGACGACTGGAATTCACACAACTCGCCCAGCCGTGTCAACCGGGCATGGGGAGAGGTACCAATGCTAATCCAAGCACAAGGGTATGCCAAGACGGATTATCAGTTTACGTGCTACGATGCACTGTACCGCAATACTCGCCAGCACATGGGAGGATGCCTGTGGCATTCCTTCGACCACCAGCGCGGATACCATCCAGACCCGTTCTATGGAGGTATTATGGATGCCTTCCGCCAGCCGAAACTCTCTTATTACATGTTCTGCTCGCAGCGTCCGGCCGAAAAGAACGACAAACTGATTGCCGAAAATGGCCCCATGGTTTTCATTGCCAATGCCATGACACCGTTCTCTCCAAAAGATGTGACCGTGTACAGCAACTGTGACGAAGTGCGACTTACTTACTGCAAGGACGGCAAGCAATACACTTACAAGAAAGATACAAGCGAAGGAGGCATGCCTTCACCGGTTATCACCTTCAAGAATGTATGGGACGTAATGCACGATAAGGCTCTGGCCAGAGCAAACAAGCACGATGAATCCTATCTGCTGGCAGAAGGACTTATCGACGGAAAGGTCGTAGCCACCCACAAAGTGATGCCTACCCGCCGTCCGTCCAAGATTCTGCTGTGGGCCGACAACGAGCAAACACAAACCACGGCCGATGGTTCCGACTTGATTACCGTAGTAGCAGCCATTGCCGATGACAATGGAAACATTAAGCGACTGAATAATTATCACATTCAGTTTGAAATTGAAGGACCGGGTGAACTGGTGGCCAATAATGAGACCTTCACCAACCCTCGTGCGGTACAATGGGGAACGGCTCCCGTACTGGTCCGCGCTAAGACACAAGCTGGCAGTATCAAGATAAAAGCGTCGGTTGTGTACAACGGTATTCATACCCCTGCACCTGCCGAACTGGTCATCCAGACCGTAAAGGCTGCACATCCGTTTATTGCCGATGCAAAAGAGTTGGAACTATTAAACCAAGCAGCCTCAACCAGTCCGCAAAGCTTTGCTCCATCGAGCCAGATAACTGACGACATACGTAGATCGCAAGAAGAGAGCCGTTCTAAGCTTAAAGAAGTGGAAAAGCAACAAAGTGATTTTGAATAAGTTTCTAACAGAAATAAAAATTTCATGAACCTCAAGACTTATAATATCATATCACAATTCATCATGCAGGTATTCATATATACCTGCATGATGAATTATTCATTCAGCTTAAAAGCACAAATATTACCATTACCTCATTCATGCTCCATATTCTCAGATACTCTAAAAATAGGAAAGGCAATTAGTATCTCTGGAAAAATCCCCAATAACTATATAAAAGAAATATTAGAACAGGAAATCTTCAAAGGGCTTCAATTTGTTCAAACCTCTTCTTCAGGCAATCTATCTTTCCATGATGATAAACAACTGCCAATGGATGGATATCAGATCCAAATTGACAAGCAAAAAATTACGATCAAATCATCCTCTTTAAATGGATATATTTATGCCATTCAATCATTACGGCAAATTGTCATCTATTCTTCACCGACTGACAGAAAATTTCAATGCTTAACGATAAAAGATGCCCCACGCTGCAAATACAGATCGTTTATGCTAGATTCTGGACGTCAATACCAAAAAACAGAAACCATTAAAAAATATATTGACCTGATGAGTATCCTCAAAATGAACTATTTTCATTGGCACTTAACAGAAGGTACAGGATGGAGAATAGAAATCAAACAATATCCTAAGCTGACCACCATCGGTTCTCATGTTGCCCACGGAAAAGAACAGCAAGGATTCTATTCTCAAGAAGAAATAAAAGACTTGATCATATATGCAAAGGAACGGGGAATCACCATTATACCTGAAATTGATATACCCGGACATTCAGAAGCTGCACTAGCCTCATACCCCTCATTGGGGTGCTATCCAGACACAGTAGTCATACCTGAAAATGGATTCACCGATCAATTATTCTGCGCAGGAAATGATTCAACACTTTGCTTCCTCAAAAATGTATTCAAAGAAGTTTGCAATCTATTTCCCTCTCCATACATTCATATAGGAGGTGATGAAGCCCCTAAAGGAAGATGGGATACTTGTCCCCGTTGTCAAAATAGAATAAAAGTATTAGGCCTAAAAAACAGTCATGAGTTACAATTGTGGTTGATGACTCAAATTGCAGAATACTTAAAGGCTCAAGGAAAATATGCTATCTGCTGGGAAGATATTATACACCACGATATCACGACTGCTTTACCAGATAACCTCATCATACACTGGTGGAACTGGAGAGGATACAAAGATTTAGGATTTACCCAAGCTCGTGCCTTAGGACTTCCCATTATATGTGGTACTAATTATTATACTTATCTGAATTTCCCCGAAAAGCCTTGGAAAGGGTATCAGCAGGACAGAACATGTACCCTATACGATGTGTACTACAAAAACCTGTCATTATCAAAATTAGACGACCACCAAACCTTGGGCATGAGTTGTTGCTTATGGACAGATTATGGTCTGACCGAAAACATGCTAGAAGACAGATTGTTTCCTCGAATCTTTGTACTCGCCAATCAGATGTGGAATTCTCAAACAATCTCATTGAATGACTTCCTCATATTAATTCAGGCAAAAAATAATTTCTTTTCTTCATTAGGATATGAAGTCAACTCTACGTATCAGGTCAGGTAATCCAACTCTTTCCGCATACTCATCAATTCTTCGCGGATGTGCTTGAGACGTTCCACCACATTCGCTGTTTGCATAGTCCCCTCCCGATTCTGCTTCAGGCGTTGTTTTGCACCTGCCAATGTCATCCCTTTTTCCTTCACGAGGTGATACACTAGCCGAATGTTCTCGATGTCTTCCTTCCGGTACTGACGCACATTTCCTCCCGTCTTCTTGGGAGAAATCATCGGAAACTCCTTTTCCCAATAACGCAACAGGGATTCATTGACATCGAACATCTTTGCCACTTCACTGATGGAATAATATAGTTTTAACTCTTTTTCTGATTTCAAAGCCATACAAAACCTTCTTTTTTAATCAAATACCCTACCATGGTTCGCCGCCAGTTCTACCATCTTCTCATAATCATCCGCATTCAAGTCCATGAAATAATAGTTTACAGGATTCACAATCTTTCCTTTGACACGAACTTCGTAATGCAAATGGGGTCCCGTGCTCTTGCCCGTAGAACCGACTTCTCCGATTACCTCTCCTCGGGCTACGTTCTGCCCCACCCGCACCTCAATCTTGTTCAGATGGGCATAACGGGTGACGTATCCGAAACCGTGGTCGATGATAATACAGTTGCCATAAAGGCCATCCCACCCGGCCTGTCTCACCCGTCCGTCACCGGTAGCATAGACTGGTGTACCTATATTGGCCGAGAAGTCCATACCGGCATGGAATTTCACGGTCTTATAAATCGGATCCACCCGCATACCATAGCCCGAAGCCGTCTGCTTCAGGTTTTTATTGGAAACCGGTTGGATGGCAGGAATACACGCCAACATTTTATCATGCTGCTTGCAAAGCGCGACAACCTCATCGAACGACTTCGACTGTGCATAAATCTTCTGTTCCAAATCATCCATCTTCTGCGAAGTATGAATCACCAAATGACTGTTGGCCATATCCATCAGTTCCTTGTAGCGTTCATTATTCACCGTAGCCGAACGCTGCTCGTCAGGCAACGGATCCGCCTGCATCATGACCCGATAAATGTTATCATCACGCTGCTGTAAACGTTGCATGACTCCTTCAGCCTCATCCAAACGGGAGGATAAAATGGCATACTGCGACAAAAGCCGGGAATTCTCCGTACGAAGGTCTTTTTCCGAAGGCGACCCGAAAATCCACAACAACAGAATGAAACTTCCAGCTCCTAATCCCATTCCCACAAACAGCTGACGCAGATAACTTAAAGCCCGCTGCCGCATGGTCGGATAAATACGGTCGTAAGTACGTGTTTTTGGATTATAAATATAATAGACTTTACGCATGTCGTTCGATTTTGGAAAAATTTAAGCAACGAAACATCAAGTTTTTGCACCAAACATACAGACAAAAATAATAAAACCAATTATCTTTGCAAATCAATTTTGAGAATATTAACTACAAGACAATATAACGATTATGTTGACAGCAAATGAAATCCGCGACTCATTCGTCAAATTCTTTGAGTCGAAAGGACATCAGATTGTGCCTTCTGCACCGATGGTCATCAAAGACGACCCGACACTGATGTTCACCAATGCCGGTATGAACCAGTTCAAGGATATCATACTCGGAAACCATCCTGCTAAATACAAACGTGTAACCGACTCACAGAAATGTCTGCGTGTGAGCGGAAAGCATAACGACCTGGAAGAAGTAGGCCACGACACGTACCACCACACCATGTTTGAGATGTTGGGTAACTGGTCATTTGGCGACTACTTCAAGAAAGAAGTGATTGGCTGGGCTTACGAATACCTGGTAAAGGTATTGAAGCTAGATCCGAAAGACTTGTATGTTACTGTATTTGAAGGAAGTCCGGAAGAAGGTCTGGCACGTGACGATGAAGCTGCAGGTTACTGGGCACAGTATTTCCCCGCAGACCATATCATCAACGGTAACAAACATGATAACTTCTGGGAAATGGGTGATACAGGTCCTTGTGGTCCGTGCTCTGAAATCCACATCGACTCCCGTTCAGCCGAAGAAAAAGCAGCCGTTCCGGGACGCGAACTGGTAAACAAAGATCATCCTCAGGTGATTGAAATCTGGAACCTCGTGTTCATGCAATACAACCGCAAAGCCGACGGTACACTGGAACCGCTTCCTGCAAAAGTTATCGATACAGGTATGGGATTTGAACGTTTGGTACGTACCCTGCAAGGCAAGACTTCCAACTATGATACAGACGTATTCCAGCCTATCATCAAAGTGATTGGGGACTTGTCTGGCAAGAAATATGGCGATGATCCGAAAGTGGATGTAGCCATGCGTGTAGTAGCCGACCACATCCGTACCATCGCCTTTTCTATCACCGACGGACAGCTGCCTTCGAATGCCAAGGCTGGTTATGTAATCCGTCGTATCCTGCGCCGTGCCGTACGTTATGCCTATACTTTCCTGGGACAGAAACAAGCTTTCATGTATAAACTGGTTCCTGTACTGGTTGAAAATATGGGAGGTGCTTATCCTGAATTGAAAGCCCAGCAGCCACTGATTGAAAAAGTGATGAAGGAAGAAGAAGAATCCTTCCTCCGCACACTGGAAACAGGTATCCGCTTGCTCGACAAGACAATGAATGAAGCAAAAGCTGCCGGAAAGACTGAAATCAGCGGAGTAGATGCCTTTACATTGTATGACACCTTCGGATTCCCGTTCGACCTGACTGAACTGATTCTCCGTGAAAACGGTCTGACAGCCGATGTGAAAGGTTTCGAAGCAGAAATGCAGAAACAGAAACAGCGTGCACGTAACGCTGCCGCTGTAGAAACTGGCGACTGGGTAACCTTGAAGGAAGGTGAAACCAAATTCGTAGGCTACGATTACACGGAATACGAAACCAGCATCCTGCGTTATCGCCAAATCAAACAGAAAAACCAGACACTCTACCAGATTGTATTGAGCGAAACCCCGTTCTACGCAGAAAGCGGTGGTCAGGTAGGTGATACCGGTGTATTGGTCAGCGAATTCGAAACCATCGACATCATTGATACCAAGAAGGAAAACAATCTTCCAATCCATATCGCCAAGAAATTGCCAGAACACCTGGATGCACCGATGATGGCTTGTGTGGATACCGACAAACGTGCCGCTTGTGCAGCCAACCACTCCTGTACACACTTGCTGGATGAAGCCCTCCGCCAGGTGCTGGGTACCCACGTAGAACAAAAAGGTTCTTTGGTTACTCCGGACTCTCTGCGTTTCGACTTCTCTCACTTCCAGAAAGTGACTCCGGAACAGCTGCGTGAAGTGGAACACTTGGTTAATGCCAAGATTCGTGAAGACATTCCTTTGACAGAATACCGTAACTTGCCGATTGAAAAGGCCAAAGAACTGGGTGCCATCGCACTGTTCGGTGAAAAATACGGAGACGAAGTACGTGTCGTACAGTTCGGTTCATCCATTGAGTTCTGTGGAGGTACACACGTATCGGCTACCGGAAAGATTGGTATGGTAAAAATCTTGTCTGAAAGCTCTGTAGCAGCAGGTGTACGTCGTATCGAAGCCGTAACCGGTGCCAAGGTAGAAGAAATGTTCGATACCGTACAAGATACATTCAACGACCTGAAAGCCTTGTTCAACAATGCTCCGGACCTGAAAGCTGCCATTACCAAATACATCGATGAGAATGTCGGCTTGAAGAAACAGGTGGAAGAATTCATGAAAGAGAAAGAGGCCTCTGTAAAGAACAAACTGATTGAAAACGCCAAGGAAATCAACGGTGTAAAAGTGATTAAAGCCGTACTTCCGATGCCGGCCGATGCAGTGAAAAACATTGCCTTCCAGTTGAAAGGACAAATTCCGGAGAATCTGTTTGTGGTAATCGGTAGTGTATTCGAAAACAAACCGTTGCTCACAGTCACCATGAGCGATGACCAGGTAAAAGCCGGACTGAATGCCGGACAGCTGGTACGCGAAGCTGCCAAACTGATTCAAGGTGGTGGTGGTGGACAACCTCACTTCGCTACTGCCGGAGGTAAAAATCCGGATGGTCTGACTGCCGCTGTAGACAAAGTGACAGAACTGGCCGGATTCTAATCCGTCGCACAAAATAGCAACTCTATGTATCATAAATCCTTCTTATTTCCCCCAAATGGGTAATAAGGAGGATTTTTTTATGCGCATTTCCTTCTATGCGACCGAAGTTTAGCTGAACAGGACTTCCCACACTGCCGTTTTTTTCGTACTTTTGCTGCTGTTCTATTCTATCAAACAGACAACTATGCCCCAAGATAAATATACCCTCATGACCACGGCACCGGTGCCACGCCTCATCCGTGGACTGGCTATTCCGACCATCATCAGTATGTTGGTCACCTCCTTCTATGTCATGGCCGACACCTACTTTGTCGGGAAAATCAATACACAGTCTACCGCAGCCGTGGGTATCTCCTTTTCCATCATGGCCATCATTCAGGCTTTCGGTTTTTTCTGCGGGCATGGTTCAGGCAACTTTATCTCCCGACGGCTGGGAGCACGTGACTACCGAAGTGCGGAAAGAATGGCGGCTACCGGTTTTTTCTGTGCCTTCTTCATCGGCTTTCTGATTGCCCTCTTCGGATTGATTTTTCTGGAACCTATCTGTGTGGCATTAGGTTCTACTCCCACCATCCTTCCATACGCCAAGACGTATCTGGGCATTATCCTGTTGGGAGCCCCTTTCATGGCCTCTTCCCTTGTGCTGAACAACCAGATGCGCTTTCAGGGAAATGCCGTATATGCCATGATTGGTATCACGGTAGGTGCCTTTCTGAACATCGCTCTCGACCCGTTGCTGATTTTTGTATTCGACATGGGTATTGCAGGAGCAGCCTGGTCTACCTTCATCAGTCAGGTGTGCAGCTTTACCATCCTGATATTCATGGACCGGAAAGGAGAAAACATACGCATCAACTACCGCTATTTTACGCCCACTCCGGCCTATTTGAAAGAAATCGTCTATGGAGGCAGTCCTTCACTGTGCCGTCAGGGACTGGCCAGTATTTCGACCATTCTGCTGAACGTGGCAGCCGGTAACTTCGGAGATGCAGCCATTGCCGGAATGTCTATCGTCACCCGTATCTGCATGTTCATCAACGCTTTTGTGATTGGTTTCGGACAAGGTTTTCAGCCTGTCTGCGGATTCAACTATGGCGCAGGACTGAACCGCCGGGTGCTCCAAGGATTCAAATACTGCGTGAAAGTGGGACTCATCTTCTTGGCTGTCTGTTCCCTGATTGGCTACATTTACGCACCGGAAGTCGTGTCCTGGTTCCGAAAGGAAGACCCGCAAGTCATTGCCGTAGGAGCCGAAGCACTCCGCTGGCAGCTCATCACGCTTCCGCTGGGAGCATGGGTCATCCTGTGCAACATGCTTTTGCAGACCATCCGCCAGCCCAAACGAGCCGTCATCCTGTCTTCTTCCCGCCAAGGACTGTTTTTCATCCCGCTGATACTGGTGCTTCCCTATTTCCTGCAACTGCAAGGAGTAGAGATGTGTCAGGCCGTATCCGATTTATGTTCGTTCCTGCTGTCACTCCCGCTGACCATTCCGGTATTGAAAACCCTTCGAACGGACCGACAGCCTCTTTCGAAACTCCCCTCCTAAACAATCGCTCATCCGTTCTCCTCCCGATAATCCTTGGGAGTCATTCCTGTCATACGCCGGAAATACTTGCAAAAGAACGAAGCATTGGGAAAATTCAGTTCGTCGGCTATCTGATACACCAGCTTGTCGGTATGACATAACATCAGTTTAGCTTCCTGCATCACAGCCTCATTGACCCAGTCCATCACCGTCCGGCCGCTGGCTTGCCGTACCAATGTGCTCAAATAACGGGAAGTAAGGCATAAACGGTCGGCATAAAACGTACAGCTTCGTTCATGGATGGCATATTTGTTGACTAATTCCAAAAAGCGATTGAACACTTCTTCCTGACGGCTACGTTTCTGTTTGCCCGCCTCCAATTCACGCCCTCTGAAACCGTCCGTCTGGTGAAAGACAAGAGAAATCAGGCTTTGTACGGACTCTTTTGGAAAAGGCCGGTCGTGAACCACCTCCCACAACAAGGCAAAAATCTGTTCCATCCGCCGGCTCTCCTGCTCAGTCAATGAAAGATGTAGAAACAATCTGCCTTGCAAATAAACCTGCAGCAAATCTTCTTTCTGCCAGCTTTCCATCAGGCTGTTGGAAAAAGCCAACATCGCCAAATCCAAATCAGACGATATGTATAGAAATTCGAATACGGTTCCGGGAGACACTACCAGAAAATCCCCCGCCTTAAACTCCAGTTCACGCAAATTGATACGCAACCGAAGCGTACCGGCACGAAAATACACCACCCTCCCTTCCGTCAGACGGTAAGGCTGCCCTTCCACAGACAGGAAACGAACCACATCGGCTATTCCATGAATGGAACGGAGCAATCCCAGTTCCGGAATCAGAAAACGATAGGCATTGTAACTTTCTCCCACCCGTTCACGCATTTGCCTCAAGGCCAGCAACAACAGACGATTCGATTTCATTTCACATACACAATTTCCCGCAAAGATAATATTTCATTCGATTTTCGGGTTACATACAAGCCATTATCGAACAAAAAGAACATTCCGTCCCACATATAGGACCGAAAGATATCACAAAATCCCTGTATCTTTGTCTCATTACCTCAACAAAGATTGAATACGTATGCTACGAATGTTTCTCTTCTTGTGTGTATGGGGCTTCAGTCACATCGTCCATGCACAAGTCACATTGGAAGATTGCCGGCAGAAAGCCCGTGAGAATTACCCGCAAACCCGGCAATACGACCTGCTCCGCCTCTCGGAAGAATATACCTTATCGAATGTAGGAAAAGGCAACATGCCACAGATTAGTCTGAGTGGAAAAATCTCTTACCAAAGTGAAGCCACCACCTTCCCCTTTGACATCCCCGGACTTGACAGCAAAGGACTGCCCAAGGACCAATACCAGGCAATGATTGAAGTCAGACAGAATCTATGGGACGGAGGAAAAATCCAAAACCAGAAAGCCCAGATTCGGGCTGAGACAGAGGAAAGCGAACGACAGCTCGACAACAGTCTGTATGCACTGGAAGAAAGAGTGGACCAGGTTTTCTTCGGTATTCTCTTACTCGACGAACAACTGTCACAACACACATTGCTCGAAGAAGAACTGGCCCGGAGCCTGAAAGATGTGCAATCCTACCGCACCAACGGCACAGCCAATGACGCCGATGTGGATGCCGTGCAAGTAGAAATCCTGCAAACCCGCCAGCAGCGCATCCAGCTGGAAAGTAACCGCAATGCTTACCTGCGTATGTTGTCCCTGCTGACAGGAGAAGAACTTCCACCACACACGCACCTCCAACGGCCTGAAGCCGTCTTGGAAACGACCGGCACCATCAACCGTCCTGAACTCCGATGGTACGAAGCACAAGAGCAGACCGTTTCCGTACATCGAAAAGGATTACAGACCGGTTATCTTCCCTCTTTCAGCCTCTTTGCACAAGGAGCCTACGGCAATCCGGGACTGGACATTCTAAAAGACAAGTTCAGGGCCTACTATCTGGTCGGTGCCCGCTTTACGTGGAATTTCGGAAGTCTGTACACCCTGAAAAACGACCGGAAAAAGCTGGATAACCAACTCCAGAAAATCCAGAGCGAACGCGATTTGTTTCTGTTTCATACCCACCTGCAACTGGCAGAAGAGGACGGCACCATCCAGACCCTCCGGCAACAGATGAAAGAGGACGAAGAGATTATCCGGCTGCGGAAGAACATCCGGCTTTCTGCCGAGGCCAAAGTGGCCAACGGTACCCTGAGTGTCAGTGACCTGCTAAAAGAAATCACAGCCGAGAACCTGGCCCGACAGACAAAAGTGCTCCACGAAATCCAACTGCTCATGCACCTGCACCAACGAAAACACCTCACCAACTAATTTTTATTTACCAACCGTTCAAAATATGCTGAATATGAAAACAAAATATGGATTACTCCTCTTCGCAGTGTACTGCCTCACGGCCTGTGGAGAGAAAGACGACTTTGATGCAACAGGTACTTTTGAAGCGACCGAAATTGTGGTCTCCTCCGAAACTGCCGGAAAACTGTTCTACCTGAATGCCGAAGAAGGGATGCACTTTACCCAAGGCACTGAAGTGGGGCTGGTGGACACCGTACAGCTCTACCTGAAAAAACGGCAGCTGGAGGCACAGATGAAATCCGTGGAAAACCAACGCCCCGACATTCACCGGCAGATTGCCGCCACCAAGGAACAAATCGCCACCGCACAACGGGAACGCAACCGGGTGGAAAACCTGCTGAAAGCACAGGCGGCCAACCGCAAACAGCTGGATGACTGGGACGCCCAGCTGGCGGTACTCAACCGGCAACTGGAGGCGCAGGTGTCGTCTTTAGGGAACACTACTGCCAGCCTGACGGAACAAAGCTCGTCGGTAGCCATCCAAGTGGCGCAAATCGAAGACCAACTCAAGAAATGCCATATCACCACCCCGATAAGCGGAACGGTTCTGGCCAAATACGCCGAACCGGGAGAACTGGCTACCATCGGGAAACCGCTGTTCAAGATAGCCGACACGGAACACATTTTCCTGCGGGCCTACGTCACTTCCCGGCAACTGGCCTCCGTAAAACTGGGAAGTGAAGTCACGGTATTTGCCGACTTTGGCGATGCACAACGGAACACCTACCCCGGCAAAGTGACCTGGATTTCCGAAGAAGCCGAATTCACCCCGAAAACCATCCTGACCGACGACGAACGTGCCAACCAGGTCTATGCCGTCAAGATTGCCGTGCACAATGACGGCCACATCAAACTGGGTATGTACGGCGAAGTCAAATTCTGAAAGGAGGGCACAAATGGAAACCCTTATTGAAGTCAGCCACGTAAGCAAAAGCTATGGAAAGGTACAGGCCCTGCGCGACGTATCTTTCCAGGTGAAGCAAGGCGAACTGTTCGGCCTCATCGGTCCCGACGGCTCCGGAAAGAGTACGCTCTTCCGCATCCTGACCACTCTACTGAAGCCGGACCAGGGAACGGCTCATGTACTGCATGCCGACGTACTGGCCGACTTCCGCACCATCCGACGAAGCGTGGGCTACATGCCGGGACGTTTCTCCTTATACCAAGACCTGACCGTGGAAGAAAACCTGCGTTTCTTTGCCACCGTCTTTCATACCACCGTGGAAGAGAACTACGAACGGATTCGGCCGATTTACGAACAGATTGCTCCGTTCAAAGACCGGCGGGCCGGCGCTCTGTCGGGAGGCATGAAGCAAAAGCTGGCATTGTGCTGCGCACTGGTCCATGCTCCCCAAATCCTGTTTCTCGATGAACCGACCACCGGAGTAGACCCTGTATCCCGTCGGGAATTCTGGGATATGCTGGCCCGTCTCCGTCAGGAAGGTATCACCCTCGTGGTATCCACCCCCTTCATGGACGAAGCCCGACGATGCGACCGCGTAGCCTTCCTGTATGAAGGAGAAATCAAAGGTATCGACCGCCCGGAAACCATTCTGACACGGTTCAGCGACATTCTGTGTCCTCCCGGACTGGAACGTAAAGCAGCAGTCGGAAACGCCGCCCCCCTCATTCAGGTAGACAATCTGGTCAAACGATTCGGCACTTTTACTGCTGTCGACCATATCTCTTTCTCGGTACAGCGGGGAGAAATTTTCGGCTTTCTAGGAGCCAACGGAGCCGGGAAGACCACCGCCATGCGTATTCTCTGTGGACTCAGTCTGCCTTCCGAAGGGAAAGCGGAAGTAATGGGATTCGATGTGCGGACGCAGAGCGAGGAAATAAAACGACGAATCGGCTACATGAGCCAGAAATTTTCGCTGTATGAAGACCTGACGGTCCGCGAGAATCTCCGCCTGTTCGGAGGTATCTACGGGGTCAGTGCCAAAGAAATTGCGACCCGCACCGAAGAGACCTTGAGGCGTATCGGCCTCTACGAGGAACAACATACCTTGGTCCGTTCCCTGCCGCTAGGTTGGAAACAGCGACTGGCCTTCTCGGTGGCCATTTTCCACCGGCCGGAACTGGTTTTTCTGGATGAACCGACCGGAGGCGTGGACCCAGCCACCCGCCGCCAGTTCTGGGAACTGATTTATCAGGCTGCCGACCAGGGAATCACCATTTTCGTCACCACGCATTATATGGACGAAGCAGAATATTGCGACCGCATTTCCATGATGGTGGACGGACATATCCGCGCCCTGGATACTCCCGACGGACTGAAAGCCCGTTTCCAAGCCCGAGACATGGACGAAGTGTTCCAGAAACTGGCCCGCGAAGCCCAACGGGGAGACGCGGCTTTTACTCACGCTCAAACCGAACGACCATGAAACAGTTTATCGCTTTTGTCAGAAAAGAATTCCATCACATCCTGCGCGACCGGCGCACCATGCTGATACTGATAGGCATGCCGATTATACAGATTATCCTTTTCGGCTTCGCCATCTCCACCGAGGTGCGCAATGTCCAGACTGCCGTATTGGCTCCTTCCCTTCAGACGGATGTACGGAAACTGGTAGAGCAACTGGATGCCAGCGAGTATTTCACGGTGAAATATGTCGTCCAGTCCCCCGATGAGATTGAGCGGCTGTTCCGACGCAACCAGATAGAGCTGGCAGTCATTTTCCCGTCCGACCTGCACCGTTTCCGTTTCAATTCTTCACAGATACAGATTTTGGCCGATGCCACGGAACCCAACCTGGCAGTCACCCGGAGTACGTATGCCCAAACCATTCTCCGACAAGCCCTGCAAACCATCCGGCCCGCTGACGCTTTCTCCTCCAAAGGAGGAACGGAAGGGATGCCGATTATAGCCTACAATAAGCTACTCTACAACCCGCAAATGAAGAGTGCCTACAACTTCGTACCGGGGGTTATGGGACTGATTCTGATGCTGATTTGCGCCATGATGACTTCCATTTCCATCGTCCGCGAAAAAGAGACCGGCACAATGGAAGTGCTGCTGGTCTCCCCCGTCAATCCGCTGTTTGTCATTCTGTCGAAATCCGTACCCTATTTCGTACTCTCCCTGCTCAACCTGACTACCATCCTGCTGCTTTCGGTCTTTGTGCTCGACGTGCCGATAGCCGGAAGCCTGACGGCCCTGCTGGGAGTTTCCCTGCTGTTTATCTTCGTATCGCTGGCACTGGGACTGCTGATTTCCTGCGTCACGCATACCCAGGTGGCAGCCCTGCTGGTCTCGGCCATGGTCCTGCTCATCCCGACCATTATCCTGTCGGGCATTATCTACCCGGTGGAAAGTATGCCGGGCATCCTTCAGGCCATTTCCTGCCTCATCCCGGCACGCTGGTACGTGGCAGCAGTCCGACGACTGATGATTGAAGGCGTGCCCTTTGTCTACGTCTGGGAGGAAGTGGCCGTGTTGTGCCTCATGGCCGTAGTCCTGATTGCAGCCACCACCCGCAAATTCAAGAACCGATTGGAATAAACCGCAAGCTTATGATGTTACGCTACCTGATAGAAAAAGAATTCAAACAACTGAAACGCAACCGTTTCCTGCCCCGCCTCATCCTGCTGTTTCCCTGCGTGATGATGCTGGTGATGCCATGGGCCGCCACACTGGAAATCGAGGACTTGCGCATTGCCGTCATTGACCACGACCATAGTCCCTCGTCCCAACGGCTGGTACACCGCATCGAGGCCTCCCGTTACTTCCAGCTGACCGCCCTGCCTGCTTCCTACGCACAAGGACTGAATGACATTGAAAAAGACCAAGTGGACATGCTGCTGGAAATCCCCCGGGGATTTGAGAAAGACCAGGCCCGCGGCGTCAGTCCTTCCACCCTGATTGCCGTCAATACGGTCAACGGTACCAAGGGAGTACTGGGCAGCACTTACCTGCAACAAATTCTCAATCCGCAGTCCTCCCCCGCCTCCGTGCGCTACCAGTTCAATCCGTACCTCAACTACAAAGTGTTCATGGTGCCTGCTCTGATGACCATGATACTGGTACTGCTCTGCGGCTTCCTGCCGGCCCTGAACGTGGTCAGCGAAAAAGAAGCAGGTACCATCGAGCAAATCAATGTCAGCCCGGTGAGCCGTTTCACCTTTACCCTCGCCAAACTGCTGCCCTACTGGGCCATCGGATTTGTGGTACTGAACCTGTGCATGTTGCTGGCCTGGCTGGTCTACGGCCTGACACCCGAAGGAAACATCCTCACCATCTATCTGGCCACGCTGATTTTCGCACTGGTCATGTCGGGGCTGGGCCTGGTCATCTCCAATTACTCTTCCACCCTGCAGCAAGCCATGTTCGTCATGTGGTTCTGCATGCTGATTTTCATTCTGATGAGCGGGCTGTTCACTCCTATCAGCAGCATGCCGGAATGGGCACAATACATCACGTACCTCAATCCGCTGCGCTACTTCATGGAAATCATGCGCATGGTCTATCTGAAGGGCAGCCACATCGGCGACATCGGCTTCCAGCTGTCCATGCTCTCCACCTTTGCCGTTCTGCTATATGTATGGGCCATCCGCAGCTACCGCAAGCAGCAATAAGCTGACCCGTACTTGGCTTCTTACCTTGACACGAACGTGCAACGGTCTCATCACGTTCGTGTCAAGGTCTCGTCACGTCCGTGCCCACCTCTCGTCACGTTCGTGTCGAGGTATTTCCGCAAAGGGATTTCCCTAAAAATGCCCCTTGCAAGGTCCAGAATTGTAAGTCAGTTATTTCCACCTTACAGAATTATTCAGTAACTTTGCCCGAATCTCTTTTACATAGGACCCATTTGAATATGAGCGAAGATACTTTTGACAAGGACGAAAAGGAAACGGCAAACCTGCCTGAAAAAGAAGAACACTCTGACTACAAACCTGTATCGACCACCGACGAGGCGGTGAAGCACCAGCTGAGCGGCATGTACCAGAACTGGTTTCTGGACTATGCTTCGTACGTGATTCTGGAGCGTGCCGTACCGCACATCAACGACGGACTAAAGCCGGTGCAGCGACGCATTCTCCACTCCATGAAACGCCTGGACGACGGTCGCTACAACAAGGTGGCCAACATCGTGGGACACACCATGCAGTTCCATCCGCACGGAGATGCTTCCATCGGAGACGCCCTTGTGCAACTGGGACAGAAAGACTTGCTCATCGACTGCCAGGGAAACTGGGGTAACATCCTGACGGGCGACAGCGCAGCGGCTCCCCGTTACATCGAAGCCCGGCTGTCCAAATTCGCCCTCGACGTGGTGTTCAACCCGAAAACCACGGAATGGCAGGCTTCCTACGACGGAAGAAACCGGGAACCGGTTACCCTGCCGGTGAAATTCCCGCTGTTGCTGGCTCAGGGTGTGGAAGGTATCGCCGTGGGACTTTCTTCCAAGATTCTTCCCCATAACTTCAACGAATTGTGTGATGCGGCCATCGCCTACCTGCACGGAGAGGACTTTCAGCTCTATCCGGACTTCCAGACAGGAGGGTCCATTGATGTGTCCCGCTACAATGACGGGGAAAGAGGTGGCGTGGTACGCGTGCGGGCCAAGATTTCCAAGCTCGACAACAAGACATTGTGCATCAGCGAGATTCCCTACGGGAAGACGACCTCTTCTCTGATTGATTCCATTCTGAAGGCCATCGAAAAGGGAAAGATTAAGGTTCGGAAAGTAGACGACAACACGGCCGGAAAGGTGGAGATTCTGGTACATCTGACGCCGGGTGTATCGTCCGACAAGACACTGGATGCCTTGTACGCCTTTACGGACTGCGAGGTGAACATCTCGCCCAACTGCTGTGTCATCGACAACAAGAAACCGCATTTCCTCTCGGTGAGCAAAGTACTGAAGAAGTCAGTCGACAACACACTGGCACTGCTCCGGAAAGAACTGGAAATACAACGGGACGAAACGCTGGAAACCTTGCATTTCGCCTCCTTAGAGAAAATCTTCATCGAAGAACGGATTTACAAAGACAAGCAATTTGAACAGGCAGAGTCCATGGATGCGGCCTGCGAGCACATTGACGAACGGTTGACCCCGTTTTATCCGCAGTTCGTGCGCGAAGTGACCAAAGAGGACATCCTCAAACTGATGGAAATCAAAATGGCACGTATCCTCAAGTTCAACAAGGACAAGGCGGACGAGTTCATTGCCCGTCTGAAAGCCCAGTTGGAGGAGATTGACAACCACTTGGCGCACATCACGGAATATACCATCGACTGGTATAAGCACCTGAAAGAGAAATACGGCAAGAATTTCCCGCGCCGTACGGAAATCCGCAACTTCGACACCATCGTGGCTACCAAAGTGGCGGAAGCCAACGAAAAGCTGTATATCAACCGGGAAGAAGGTTTTATCGGTACGGGACTGAAAAAAGACGAGTATGTGTGCAACTGTTCCGACATCGACGATGTGATTATCTTCTACAAGGACGGAAAGTACAAGATTGTCCGCGTGTCCGACAAACTGTTTGTCGGGAAGAACATCCTGTATGTCAACGTATTCAAAAAGAACGACAAACGTACCATCTACAACGTCATTTACCGTGACGGAAAGGATGGGTATTATTATATCAAACGCTTCAATGTGACCTCCATCATCCGCGACCGGGAGTACGATGTGACACAAGGCACGCCGGGTTCCAAGATTGTCTACTTCACAGCCAATCCGAACGGAGAAGCGGAAGTCATCCGGGTCATCCTGCGTCCGACGCCCCGCATCAAGAAACCGACTTTCGAGAAGGATTTCAGTACCATCCACATCAAGGGCAAGCAGTCGATGGGTAACCTGCTCACCAAGGCCGAGGTACATAAAATCAGCTTGAAACAGAAAGGAGGTTCCACTCTCGGCGGCAGAAAGGTGTGGTTCGACCACGACGTGCTGCGGCTCAACTACGACGGCAGAGGACAGTACCTGGGCGAATTCCAAAGTGATGAAAGCATCCTGGTGGTTCAGAAAAACGGAGAATTCTACACCACGAACTTCGACCTGAGCAACCATTACGATCCGGATATTCTTTGCATCGAGAAGTTCAATCCCGACAAGGTATGGACAGCCGTACTCTATGATGCCGACCAGCAGAACTATCCGTATCTGAAACGGTTCACCTTCGAAGCGACCAACAAGAAACAGAATTTCCTGGGCGACAACAAGCATACACAGCTCATCCTGCTGACTTGTCAGGTGTACCCGCGCATCCAAGTTGATTTTGGCGGGCACGACAGCTTCCGGGAAGCACTCGTACTGGAAGCCAGCGACTTTGTGGGCGTCAAGAGCTTCAAGGCCAAGGGCAAGCGTCTGACCACCTATACCGTCGAACGGATTACCGAGCTGGAACCGACCCGCATGCCGGAGCCGGAACCGGAAGAACCGGAAAAGGAGGAGGAAGACGGAACCGAAGAAGAGGATATCCAGGAAGACGACGGACAAATGAAACTCTTTTAACCGCATGAAACGAATTATCTTTCTACTCTACGCCTGCCTGTCTGTCCTCGTGCTCCATGCCCAGGAAGACAGCTTGCGTGCTACCCGCTACGTGATGCGTTCCGTACTCTACGGAGCAGGCGTGAGCAACGTGCTCGACACGTATCTTTCTCCACTGGAATACAAGGGACCGGAAATACGTATCTTGCGCGAGAATATGCGCATGACCCGGCTGATGGATGGAAACGTATCGGCACAGAATCTGTTGCAGGCCCATGTGTCGTACACGCACAATCCCAGCCAAACAGGCTACATGTATGCCGGACTGCTGAACTGGAGTTATACTCTCCATTACCAGTTTCGTCTCAGTGAACGACTGAAGTTGCTGGCCGGCCCGACAATTGACCTGAACGGGGGATTCGTGTACAATACGCGTAATTCCAACAACCCGGCACAGGCCAAGGCGTACGGTAGTCTGGGCATCTCCGGCATGGCCATCTACAAGTTCCGCATCGGCAATTATCCGCTGGTGGCGCGTTACCAGGCCAATCTTCCGTTGCTGGGTGCCATGTTCTCTCCCGAATTCGGACAGTCATACTACGAAATGTTCTCTTTGGGACACAAAGGAAAGAATGTCCTGTTTACCTCCCTCCACAACAGTCCTTCCCTCCGCCAGATGGTGACCCTCGACTTTCCTATCCGGAAGGTCACGATGCGTGTAGCCTATGTCTGCGACCTCCAGCAGGCCAAGGTCAACCACCTGAAATACCACACTTACTCACATGATTTCATGATTGGCTTCGTGAAGAATTTCTACCTACTGAAAGGCAAGAACCGAATCACCATGCCTTCAAACGTTACTCCCTACTGATATGAAGAAAATATATCATTTCCACTTATACGGCCTCCTGCTGGTGCTGACCTGCACCTTATTCTCTTCGTGTATCCGTGAAGACATACAGGGCAATACACCGGAAGCCAACTTCGAATCGCTCTGGAAAATCATCGACGAGCAATATTGTTTCCTCGATTACAAAAAGGAAGTGTATGGCCTGGACTGGGACGAAGTGCATACCCGCTATGCGAAACGGATTTCTTCGTCGATGAGCTGGGAAGCACTTTTTGAAGTCCTTTCAGACATGGTCAACGAACTCAGGGACGGCCATGTAAATCTGAGCAGTTCCTTGGGTACCTCGCAATACAGGGAATGGTTTGATGCTTATCCGCGCAATTTCAGCGACAGCATCCAAAGCAATTACCTCAAAAAAGACTATATCATCACTTCCGGACTTACCTACCAGATTTTGGACAACAATATCGGCTATGTGTACTGCGAAAGTTTCTCAGACGGTATCGGTGACGGAAACTTGGACCAGATGCTGAAGAAACTGGAAATCTGCGACGGAGTGATTATCGATGTGCGCAACAACGGAGGTGGCAGCCTGACTACCGCCCAAAAACTGGCCGCCCGGTTTACCAACGAAAAAGTGCTGGTGGGCTACATCCGCCACAAAACGGGCCCCGGCCACAATGACTTTTCCGACCCAGAACCGGTGTATCAGGAACCGTCTAACAGCATCCGCTGGCAGAAAAAAGCTGTAGTGCTGACCAACCGGCGTTCCTACAGTGCTACCAACGACTTTGTCAATACCATGCGGCAGTTCCCCAATGTCACTACCTTGGGAGATACAACCGGAGGCGGTTCCGGCCTGCCGTTCAGTTCCGAAATCCCCAACGGATGGTCCATCCGTTTCTCGGCCAGTCCGATGTTCGACCCGGACATGAACCAGCTGGAGTTCGGTATCGATCCGGATATAAAGGTGGACATGACCAGCGAAGACATGCAACGAGGAAAAGATACGCTCATTGAAACCGCCATCAAAATACTAAAGAATTGACCCGCAGATTTGGAGAATCGGGAAATTATTTCTACCTTTGCCTCCGCAAATGCAGAAATCGTTTTCTGTATGCGCGCCTGTGGCGTAATTGGTAGCCGCGCCAGACTTAGGATCTGGTGTCGTGAGACGTGTAGGTTCGAGTCCTATCAGGCGCACAATTTTACTTTTGAGGACTTTCCTTCAGGAAAATCCTCTTTTTTGTTTTCATAACTTCTTGAAATTCTTGCAATTACAGAAAGAGCTTCATTTTCATCAAAGGTTCGATAATCCTCTTTTTCCTTGTCCCACAAAATTCCATTTGGAAAGAGTAAATTTTGTAGTTTCTGGCTTGTCTCTAATGATGAGTTTTTCCACAAACAGTCTAATTTACAACATATTGCAAACACTTCATCTACTTCACTATCAAAGTTCGATAAATCTTTTCTACACTTTGCTAATTCCAACTCTATTTTATCTAATTTATCTTGAAGTGCTGCATTTGTTTCTTGATAAATATCTTCGTCAATATCTCCCATTCCAAACCGTACCTTGCAATTTTTCAACTTATTCAAACATTCGGTTTTCTGTTTTTTCAGGAGAACTTCATTTTTTCGCTGTTCTTCATTATCTGAATGTATCATTGCTGATATAACATCATGTAAAATACATTTTAAAGCCTCAGGAATGTTGTAGTTTCTTAAAAGCTCTTCATATTTACTATGTAACTTTTTCGCTGATACATTGGTTTTACAGCCGCTTAAGTTGCATTTGTAATAATCGATGTTCTTTTTCTTGACTGTGTAAGCCGTAAATGGTGTACGGTCTTTGGAACATAACACATGTCGCTTCAAAGGAAATCGTGGCGTTTCCTTTTGGTGTTTGTAAACGCCTGTTCTATCGCTTAATATATCTTGTACACGTAAAAAGTCATCATAGCTAACGATACAAGGCTGATTACCATCTACTAATTTACCTTCCAGCATTTTATGTCGAATCTTACCAGCATAAAATGGATTGGTCAGAATGTGATGTAACTTTTGCTTGCTCATCTCCAATCCATAAGTTGAAAGTCTACTTATTATCTGATAATTTGCCAATCCTTGTAATTTCCATCTAAAAGCCTTTGCTATCAGTTTCCCATTATCGTTGATAGTAAAGGTAGTCCCCATAGATTTACCATGTTTATCATAGCCCATTGGCTTGGCTGCTCCACAATATACACCGCTTTCAAGGCAATGTTTACGCCCCGATGTAAACTTGTCAGTACGGTTACCATTATCCCATTCAGCTAAGGTTAACTTAAGCTGAATCATCATTGTCCCTTCTCGTGTAGAAGTATCTATGCCCGTAGCAGCCTCAACTATAACTACATTTTGTTTCAACAGTTCATCTATAATTGTTGAGGCTTGTCCTACATTTCTACTAAATCGGTCTACAACAGATACAATAATATGACTAATTGTTTTGTCCTTCTTAATTACATGATACATTTCTTTTAGCAAAGGACCAGGAGTTTTGGCGGACTCGTGTGTTCCGCCAAAATATCCTTTTATCTTATATCCGTTTTGTTTGGCAAAAGCCTCACATTTACATCTTTGGTCATCCAATGACCCACCGTTATCCTCTTGACGCTTGGTTGATACTCTCGTCCAAATTACACAATTTTTCATAATACTCAATTTTATGTTCGTTAACAAATTTAACACCTATCTCGGCTAATGACAACAAATAGTCGAGTAAAACATTAGCTTCTCTCTCAGAAATTCCTAAATTTTTAAAGTATTCCTCATAAGATTTATAATTCACAGTTTATCAAATATTTACGATGTGCCTTATGCACTTATTTCTGGTATTTGCAGACCATCCAATAACAATAAAACACTTTGTGTCAAATACCTGATTGTTATCTTTCGAGTTAATAATTAACCTACTTCTCCCAAAGATGGTCATCAATTAAAATATTTGCTTGTTTCTCAAAAAATCAAAGAACTACGTTTTGCGCAAACGTGTTAAAAATATTTTAAAAAACCAAATTATGCGCAAATAATTCGTAGTTTTCTAAGAGTATTGATACTTGTATGGGTGATTGCACTTACATTCCGAAGTGATAAACCTTTTTTAAGTAATTGAATTTCTTTCTCGTATTGTTCCTTCATATCTTTATTAGATTTACGATACCCTGTTTTTCGACCAACCTTTCCACCAGCAGCACGATAGTTATTATAACCGCTTTCTATACGTTCTCGTATTGTTTTGCGTTCCATACGTGCAACTTCTGCCAATATGGTAATCAAGAATTGGCTCATAGCATTAACCCTACCTTCGTGGGTTAATGTTTCGATGTTGTAGTTTTGAATATAAAGGCTAATCCCCTTATTATTTAGTATTTCGATTACTTCCAGCACTTGCAAGGTATCACGTCCAAGTCGAGAAAGTTCCGTAACTAACACCTTATTTATATGGTTGTCCTCAACATAGCTTATCATGTTCAGAAGTTGTGTCCTCTCTTTATTGGATTTAGCTCCTGATATTTTCTCAGTAAAAACAGCCTCAACACTCCAGCCATTTGATTTTGACAAAGTTGTTAACTCATTTACTTGCCTATCGTACTCTTGGGCGTTTGTTGAAACCCTTGCAAAAATTACCGTCTTTATCATAATTGTTTTATATATCAATTTATTACACTGCAAATATACATATAATATAATTGTCCTGCAAATATAAATTGATGTAAAATTCAATTTAAACAAATATCTTTGATATTTAAAACAAATATTATAACTTTGCCATAAAAAGTATATGGAAAGAATCTTAGCTGAAAATATAAAACGACTTTGTAAAGAGCAAGGTAAACAATTGAAAGACCTTGCAGCAAGCATGGGGATTGACCCTGCAAGCCTTAATAGAGCGATGTACGGAAATGCCCGCCTTGACACCATTGAGAAAATAGCGAACGCTTTAGGAGTATCTATTAAAAGCCTGTTTGAACAAGTAGATGATGAAAAGGTAGAAGGTTATATTAAAATTAAAGGAAAAATTTATCAATTTAGCAGTAAAGATGAAATTTTAAATTTATTAAAACATGATAAATAAGTTTATGGAATGGTTATCCAATGATATTGGGCTACCGTGGTTTATTGTGATAATCATAATTATAGTTATTTTTATATTAAGCATTGTACTATTTCAAAATATATACGATAAGCTTAATAACTATATGACAAATAGTAGATTAAAAAAACAATGGGAAACTTTTAATGCAATTGCCATGCTCGTTATTTGTATATCATTACTCACAATTATAATTGTAAGTAATATAAAATCTTGCATAAGAAACGTTGATTCTGATAAATATGAAGAACCATATATTAGAGGACATGGTCATTAAAATTTTTTAAATTAGAATGACACAAAAATAACGTATCAGTATAGTCTTTTATTAGATTATATTGATACGTTTTAATTTTGATACTAATATCGTAATTTATAACAACTTATACATAATATATAAATGTTGACAGAGTGGGTTGTTATAACTCCATGAAAAAAAGAATTAAATAGGTTTATGCAGCTACCTTACCACATAAATTTTCCCAAGTTATACGGTCTTTACCCTTTTCAAAGCGAATAACGCTATTTAAGTGATAATAGAACATGTCTTCCAACATTACTTCGTCAATCATATAATAATTGAAAAATAAACCACGGTTTTCCAAGTAGTCCTTTATTTCTTGATTATTTAGGTGAACCTCAGTACGATATAACTTTTGGGGATTACCGTAGTAATTGAGAATGTAATCTTTACCCGAACTATTTTTTATTTCTGCTATCTTGTCATAAGTCGCTATAGTAATTCCTTTTGACTTATCCTTGATTGCGTTTTTCTGCTTGACATTAATAGTCATGTATTTATCTGTCTTGTTGAGGCTGCCGCTCGTTGTGTAAGTTATTTCTGCACGGTCACTATCACGGTCTTTTATCCTTTTCCCATTCAAAATGGTTGTTACGGTCTTATCCTTTATTAAATTCCGTAATACCTTACTAACATTGAAAGGAGTATCTTTGCAAAGGTCTAATACCGTTATGTTGTTTGGCTCTAAACCTAATTTTGTTGCAATATAGCCCAAATAAAATTGGTCATTCGTGTATAAACTGTGATTATTTAGGCTTATCCAGACTTTTAACATACCATTATTATGAAGGTTGTTTGGTTCTCCTACATTTCTGATATTAAACTTTAACTGGCCGAACTCTATTTCGTTCTCTTTATCTTTATATATAATGTTATAGACATTATCATAGTATCGACCTTCAACTCGAACTAATTGAAATTCATAAAGGTCATAAGTTTCACCATATTCAAGTTCTTTTATCCTATCATAATGATAGCAGTCTATGACTTCAAAACATACCGTTAAGGCATCTATCACAATTTTTCGTTTACATACTCTCTTCATTACTTTCAGTATTTTTACTCTCATTATTTTTATCGACTGGTTTATCGGGTATGGTCTTCCAATAAGCTTTCATACTGTTACTAATGGCTTGTTTATGACTATCGGTTAAACTTCGCCCTTTTAATCTATTACTAATACGTAATTTGCTCTTATCATTCATTTGTCTATATAGCCTCATATTATAATGTGTTTATATATAAATATTAAGTAAAGTAGAAAAAGTAGGTATAGTAGAAAATTATTTTTTCAGATAACAGCAAGAAAAATAAATAAAAAACAGATTTTATACACAACCTACTAAAAAAGTACCTATGTTCATAGAGGATACACACGTCAAAACTCCATTTAAGTACATTGTAAGCCAATTATTAAAGAATGGTCTTTTACTAACCGTGTCAAAACTTCATTAAATCATATCCTTCATCATGCAAATAATGACAAAAATCAATGATTTTGAAGAAATCTTCTTTGAAGGTTCGATAATCTTTCATATATTCGCACATAGTAAAAATGGATTTAATAAACACGTGTTTATTAAATCCATTTTATTTTGTCATATACCCATAAACCATGCAGACCAGTCGCACGAAAGACCTTACTTCGGGAAACATCACCCAAAGCATGCTTTGTCTGGCTTATCCACTCATCCTCGGCAACCTGCTCCAGCAGGGATATAATATTGCGGATACACTGATTATCGGACAGACGCTGGGAGCCAATGCTTTGGCTGCCGTAGGATCTTCCTACACGCTCATGGTATTCATCACCTCCATCTTCATCGGTTTGTGCATGGGATGCAGTGCCCTATTCTCCATGCGCTACGGGGCTAAAGATTATGAACTTCTGAAACGTACCCAAGCAACCTCTCTGCTCATTACGGGCATCGCTACCTTCCTCATTTTCGCTTTCTCCATCAGCTGCATCCGTCCGATTATTCAATGGCTGCAAACTCCGGAAGAATTACAAGAAATGACGTACGACTACCTGAAAATCACCTTTATCGGCATCTGGTTCGTTTACCTATATAATTATTACGCTTACCTCCTGCGGGCATTAGGCAATTCCTTTACGCCCTTGGTTTATCTGGCAATCTCCGTCGTATTGAACGTCGTACTCGACCTGCTGTTTATCCTTCGGCTCGGCTACGGTATCGCAGGAGCAGCCTCAGCTACAGTTCTTTCACAAGCTGTTTCTGCCATCGGACTTTGGGTGTACTGCTGGAGAAAAATTCCGGAAACACGGCTTACACGGAAAGATTTCAAGATAAACCGTCCCCTCGTCAGGCAGGTATTTTCGTATGCCTCGCTGACTTGCATACAACAATCAGTCATGAACTTTGGTATTCTGATGGTACAGGGACTGGTCAACAGTTTCGGGACTTCCGTCATGGCCGCTTTCACCGCCGCCGTTAAAATTGATTCCTTTGCCTATATGCCCGTACAGGATTTCGGCAATGCCTTCTCTACTTTCACCGCCCAAAACTACGGAGCCGGAAAGAAAGACCGCATCCTGCAAGGATCCAAAAAAGCGTTCTGGATGACTACGCTATTCTGCCTGCTTCTCTCAGCGCTTATCTTCCTGGCAGCTCCCTGGCTAATGCAGATTTTCATTTCATCGGACGAAAAAGAAATTATCCGGATTGGAGTAGAATATCTTCGGGTAGAAGGCAGTTTCTACCTAGGTATCGGTTACCTGTTTCTATGGTATGGTTTTTACCGGGCTGTATGCAAGCCGGAAATGTCTATTATCCTGACCATTCTGTCCTTGGGAACCCGTGTGGCCTTGGCCTACCTCTTAGCATCCATCCCTTCCATTGGTGTACACGGTATCTGGTGGTCCATTCCTATCGGCTGGGCATTGGCGGATATCTACGGACAGGTATATTACTGGAAAAAGAAGCGTTCCTTACTTGTCCCTCCCACTGTTTCACAATAAAAGACACACTCTTTATCTGATACCTTCCCATCAAAGGCAAAAACAAGAACCGTCTACCCATATCCAATCCTCCTCCATTCTCCAACGTCTCCATTCTCCTACTTCCCCAGAGGAGTCTCTTCTCCTCCCTACATATCCAAAGAAGAAAAGCACAGAGTGCCTTTCATACATCACAGCCAGCCTTCTCATAAAAATGAAAAATACTTGTACACAATAGCCCCCATCGGACTCCAAGGTTCCCTAAAGGCATAAAAAAAGGCCGCCTCTAAAGAGACAGCCTTTTCTTGTAAGTATGAAAAACTATTACTGACGCTGAGTAGCTGAATAGTTGATCTTCAAAGCGTATGCCTGACGAAGAGCCTGTTTTACTTCTGTTACGATACCCATCTTGGTATTTGCATCTACCTTCAGGGAAACAGTCATAAACGGTTTGTCTTCCTCTTTCATGTTTTCACGTTCCTGATAGATGTAGTCCTGTACTTCTGAAGATTCAGCGAACTTATCGTTCAACTGGATACGGTCAGTAGTACCCATCTTCTTCTGATATTCCGGCAACGGTTTACCAATGTAGATGAAAGACACCAAAGACTTCTTTTCAAGCTTTTCCAATTCTGTGGCAGCAGGCACCTTGAACTGAACCTTCAACGTAACTTCACGCATGGTTGTTACAATCATGAAGAAGAACAACATGGTAAAGATAAGGTCCGGCAGAGAAGAGGTATTCAACTCCGGCATGCCACGCTTACCTGTCTTATTAAATTTTCCCATGATTATTTTCCTCCATATTTTTTAGGTTCTGCTTCAGAAATCTTCTGCGGATAATAGTCTGTAATAGCTTTCTGCTCGTCTTCAGAACATTCAGCGAACGTCTTTCCGAACTGAGACTGAGCCAGTTCGTTACGCAACTCATTGTAAGCTGCTACCAATTCGTTCTGAACCTGAATATAAGCATTGTAGCTAGTACCCACGTCATTCTGTACAGAGATTACGTGCTTTTCTGTAACCATTACGTCACCGAAGAACGGAAGATGTTTCAAGTGCTTTTCTGGCAAATTCTCGTCGTTGTTCGGATTGGCAATGAATTCTTTTGCCTTTTGTCTCAACTGTCTGATATCAGACCATTCTCCACCGACCATCAGCTGGTCGTCCTTGTTCAAACGAACCTGAAGAACGTTTCTTTCCTTTACAATAATATCATCTTTCTGATCCTTGTTTTCAGGTGGAGGCGGCAAACGTCTCGCCAAACCACGGTCAGTATCCATTGATGTTGTAATAAGGAAGAAAATAAGCAACATGAAGGCAATATCGGCCGTAGAACTTGAGTTGATTCCAGGCACTGATCTTTTCTTTTTTGCCATTTGACTTACTCCTTATATTTTAATTAAACTTCAATGATGATATTATTTTTTCAAAATTCCAGACAAGTTGATCAATGTACCAAGGGCAGCCAGGCCGAACAATACGTATGTAGAGTACAGCAGCATGTCTGTTACCTTCAGCATAGTGACATTGGTATATTCTGTACCGCCACCCATAACAACTGTTTCAGAAGAACCGAGGTTATAAGTCACAATCAGCAATACGACCAACAGAATCAGTCCAATCAATGATTTGATAGCTCCTTTCGGATTATCTTTCAATGCTCCGCCAAACTGTGCAATAGCTCCTACAAGAGTCGCGATGACAGTAATTGCAAACATACCATACATCAGGTACATCAGGGCCGGAGTATTAGCCGGTTCAACCAAACCAGCTGCATTTGTTTCGCTGTATCCTACTCCGTAGAACATGCCCAGCACTACCAGAATCAGTGCGATGCATACATAGAATACGTAGTATGATACTTTATATGATAATTTAGCCATTGTTCTTATTATTTTTTGTATTTCAAGTTGTACTTCATGATCATATCAAGCAATGTGATAGAAGAATCTTCCATCTGGCTTGTAATAGCTTCAATCTTAGACAGGATGTAGTTGTAGAATACCTGCAGAATCAAAGCAACGATCAAACCGAAGATAGTAGTAATCAAGGCCACTTTCATACCACCTGCAACAACTGTCGGAGAAATATCACCAGCCTGCTGGATTTGGTCGAACGCCATAACCATACCGATTACAGTACCCAAGAATCCCAGAGACGGAGCCATCGCGATGAACAATGTGATCCAAGAGCATCCTTTTTCAAGGTAACCAGCCTGAACACCACCGTAAGAAACAACTGAACGTTCAACTACGTCCAAGCCTTCGTCGATTCTCATCAAACCCTGATAGCAGATAGAAGCAACAGGACCACGAGTGTTACGGCAGATAGTCTTAGCACCTTCTACATCACCTTTTTCCAAAGCGGCTTCAACTTTAGCCATCAATTTCTTTACGTCTACTTCAGCCAAGCTCAAGTAAATGATACGTTCAATACAGAAAGCCAAACCAAGTACCAATGCGATAGCAACCAAAGACATGAAGCCTGCATCACCTTCGATGAACTTAGTCTTTAATTCTTTGTGCAAACCACCTTCTTCTACTACAGCCGGAGCTGCTGCTGCATCGTCAGCTGCTGCTACTTCTTCTGTCTGAGCCGGAGCTGCGGTAGCTGTAGAATCCTGAGCCATAGCTGTCTGAGTCATTCCAAATGAGAGGACTCCCATCACTGCAAGAATTGCAAATAACTTTTTCATTGTGTGTCTAATTTTTAAGATTAATTAATTAATAGTTTGTTAATTGTTTTTCTCTTATATTGCGGAGAGAACGGGATTCGAACCCGTGATACGCTTTTGGCGTATACACGCTTTCCAGGCGTGCCTCTTCAACCACTCGAGCACCTCTCCTTTTTTCCAATATCGGGAACAAGTTTTAAACACCCAAACCCCTTTGATTGATTTCAGTCACAAATGTATTCTTTTTTTTCGTCTTACATAACATCCAAACTGCAAAAGTTTTCGTTTAGACTCGAAATTAATAAACTTTAAAAACTTTTCTCCGCATTTGTGAAGACTTTTAAAGCATTTTCCGAGGTTTGGGCCGCAATTTCCGACAAAGGTATGCCATAAATTTCGGAAAGGCGTTCGGCCACCTTCACCAAATAGGCACTCTCATTTCGCTTTCCCCGATAAGGTACCGGAGCCAGATAAGGCGAGTCGGTTTCGAGCACAATCCGATTTAAAGGCACATCTTTCAACACTTCCGGAAGGGTACTTTTCTTGAAAGTCACCACCCCATTAATGCCGAGCATGAACGATTCATACTCCAGTAAACGGGCCGCCTCTTCCGATGAGCCGGTAAAACTATGAAAAATTCCCCGCAAAGCCGTCTGCTTGTAAGCGGCCAGAATTTCCAGCAGTTCCGGATAAGCTTCCCGGCAATGGATAATCAAAGGCAGGTCGTACTCCAAGGCCCAGTTCACCTGTTCCTCAAACGCCGCCATCTGCTCCTTGCGGAAGGTCTTATCCCAATACAAGTCGAGCCCCACTTCGCCAATACCATAAAAGCGGTGCGGATCAGATGTCAGCCACTGCTTCACCGTCTGCAAACGTTCCTTCCAGTTTTCATCGACCGAAGTCGGATGAAAGCCAATCATCGGATAACAATATTCATGAGCGTCGCACAACTTCAGCATGGCCTCCACCGTAGTATCGTCAATATTCGGCATGAACAAGCGGGTCACTCCTGCCTCCACCGCCCGGATTACAGCCAGTTCGCGGTCTTCCTCAAACTCTTCGGTGTACAAATGAGTATGTGTATCAATCAGGGCATTCATCATCTCACAGTTTACGGTCCATCAAACGGCAGACAAAGGCCTTCAGCTCTTCCTTGCGGGCCGGTTCTACTTCCACCTGCTCCAACAAAGCCAAGCCTTCCTTATAATACGCATCAATACGGGCATTGCAGCTATCCGCCACACCTACCTTATTATATATTGCCGTCACAGCCTTTATTTTTTCTTCCGGTGCATAGTCTTCCACGTGAAGCCAACCCAGTAATGCTTCCTTGTCATCTTCCTGAGCCTGTGCCAGCGCCGTAATCAGCATAAAGGTCTTTTTGTTGCAAAGAATGTCGCCTCCGATTTTCTTGCCGAAGACAGCCGGATCGCCATACACGTCGAGGTAATCGTCCTGCAACTGGAAAGCCAGCCCCATCTTCACTCCGAAATCATACAGAAGTTCCGCATCCTTTTCGGGTGCACCTCCCAGAATGGCTCCGATTTTCAAGGCCGCAGCCAACAGTACAGAAGTCTTCAGACGAATCATTTCGAGGTATTCCTCTACCGTCACGTCCGTCAGCTGTTCAAACTCCATATCCCACTGCTGTCCTTCGCAGACCTCGAGTGCGGTACGGCCGAACACCTCCATCACCTTTCCCACGTATTCTGCCGGACATTGCTGCATCATGAACTGATAGGAAAGAATCAGCATGGCATCTCCCGAAAGGATGGCCGTATTCTCGTTCCATCGCTTGTGTACGGTCGGCTTGTTGCGCCGCATATCGGCCTTGTCCATCAAATCATCGTGCAACAGCGTAAAGTTGTGATAAGTCTCAATACCGGCAGCCTGAGGAAAAATGCGTTCCACGTCCTCTTTGTACAGATTATAAGCCAGCAGCATCAATACCGGACGCAGACGTTTCCCGCCCAGTCCCAACACATACTCTATCGGTTCATACAACCCCATCGGTTTCCGCTTGTAAGAAAGCTGACCGATGTATTCATGGATTTGCTGCAACAGCTGTTCGCTTGTATATTGTTTCATGGGAATAAGTTTTAATAAAAGGGAAAAAAGAAAGGCTGCAAAAATGCAGCCTTTACTTCTTATACTATCAATAGATTACTGCAACTTAAAGGTTACAGGCACGGTGTATTTCACACGTACAGCTTTACCACGCTGCTTACCTGGTTTCCATTTCGGCATCATCTTGATCACACGGAGTGCTTCCTTATCCAAGTAGGGGTCTACACTACGCATAACCACCGGGTCTACGATAGAACCATCCTGGTTAACAACGAACTGGATGATTACACGTCCCTGTACACCGTTTTCCTGTGCGATAGTCGGATACTTGATGTTCTTGCTGATGAACTTCAAACATTCAGCCATACCACCCGGGAATTCCGGCATTTCTTCTACGACCTGGAAAATCTGCTGTTCTTCCGGTTCTTCTTCTTCCACTTCAACCGGCACGTACTTGATTTCTACAGCTGTATTATTATCTTCTGTAGACTGGATAGTAGATTCTTCTACATTTGCATTGTTATCTGCAATCTGCAGCACTTCTTCTACTTTCGGTGCTTCGGGAGGAGGTGGAGCTTGTTTCTGTTCCTCCTGTTCAGTGATAGGAATCATTTCTTCCTCAAAAGTCGGTTCGGTGATACCGGTATCGGTAGTGACTTGTTTATCACGTTCTGTCCATTCGAACGCCACAAACATCGCTGCCAAGATCAGTACGAAACCTACCAACAACCACGTAGACTTTTTGCCTTCGAGGTCCGCTTTCGGCGATTTCTTGACTTCCATAAATGTGTTTATTAAAGGTTAATACTCTATACGCAGCAAAGGTAACACAATTCTTCAGAAATTCACCTTCCTGAAGTAAAAATAATGTAAAACTACACTTATTTTTTTATTTTCGCCTTGTGATAACCTGTCGGTTCCTCGTCCTTTTTTAAGTTCCGCAAAGCGAAAACCTACGTTTTCCTCACGGGAGCCCTACATTTCCCGAAGCGGAAACGTAGGTTTTCCAGCAGGGAAACGTAAAAAACGCCAGAACCCGTTTCCATCTGCACCACGGTGTTTTCCAAATTCTCCCCGGCCAACCCTGTCTTCCCGCCTCTCCCCCAATCATCGCCCCACAAACTTCCGGCAAAGCAGCCGATATCCAAAGGATTTTCTATATCTTTGCATACACTATCATTCACATATCCACTGAATCATGAAAAAAATTATCATTGCCATCGATGGTTTCTCTTCCTGCGGGAAAAGTACCATGGCTAAAGATTTAGCCAAAGAAATCGGTTACATTTATATAGATAGCGGAGCCATGTATCGGGCTGTCACACTTTACTGTCTGGAAAACGGACTGTTCAATGCCGACGGGAGCATCCGCGAAGAAGACCTGCGTCAGCAAATGGACCGGATTCATATTTCCTTCCAGCTCAACCCGGAAACACAGCGTCCGATGACCTTCCTCAACGGGAAAAATGTGGAAGAACGCATCCGCACCATGGAAGTATCCTCCCATGTCAGCCCGGTAGCCGCCCTCGGTTTCGTACGTGAAGCACTCGTACGTCAGCAGCAGGAAATGGGCAAGGAAAAAGGAATCGTCATGGACGGACGCGACATCGGTACCGCGGTATTCCCCAATGCCGAACTGAAAATCTTCGTCACGGCCTCTGCCCAGATTCGTGCCCAGCGCCGGTACGAGGAACTCAAGGCCAAGGGCCAGGAAGCTTCCTTCGATGAAATCCTGCACAACGTGGAAGAACGCGACCGCATTGACCAGAGCCGGAAGGTAAGCCCGTTGCGCAAGGCCGACGATGCCATACTGCTGGACAACAGCGAAATGACGATTCCCGAACAGAAAGAATGGTTAAAGCAACAATTTGAAAAAGCAACCCATGCATCGCATTGAAATAGACAAGGATTCCGGTTTCTGCTTCGGAGTGACCACGGCCATCTCCAAGGCGGAAGAAGAACTGGCAAAGGGAGAAACCCTGTATTGCCTGGGTGACATCGTACACAACGGGCAGGAATGTGAACGCCTGAAAAAACTGGGACTGATTACCATCAACCACGAAGAGTTTGCCCGCCTGCACAATGTCAAGGTACTGCTACGTGCCCACGGTGAACCACCCGAGACCTATGAGCTGGCCCGCAAAAACCAGATTGAAATCATCGATGCCACCTGTCCGGTAGTACTACGGTTGCAGAAAAGAATCAAACAGGAGTATGACACGACTCCCAGCGGCCGGGAACGGCAGATTGTCATCTACGGGAAGAACGGTCATGCCGAGGTATTGGGACTGGTAGGCCAGACACAAGGAAAAGCCATCGTCATCGAGAAACTGGAAGAAGTGAGCAAGCTCGACATGACGAAAGATATCCGGCTGTATTCACAGACCACCAAATCGCTGGATGAGTTCCGCCAGATTGTCTCCTACATCGAAGAGCATATCTCTCCGGAGGCTTCCTTCCAGTATTTCGACACCATCTGCCGACAGGTGGCCAACCGCATGCCCCACATCCGGGAGTTTGCCGCCAGCCATGACTTAATTTTCTTCGTCTGCGGGCACAAAAGTTCCAACGGAAAGATTCTCTTTCAGGAATGTAAGAAAGTCAACCCCAACTCCTATCAGATTGACAAACCGGAAGAGATTGACAAGAGCATTTTGTCACATGCACATTCCATTGGAATCTGCGGAGCCACTTCTACACCGAAATGGCTGATGGAAGCGTGTAAAAAAGTTATAATGAACGAAGAATAAGAAAAAATTCCACCCGAAAATAGCAACATATTTTGTACTTTTGCTTCATAAAAATCAAACTAACAACTAACAATTATGGGAACTATTAAATGTATCGGTATTCTGACCTCCGGAGGTGATGCACCAGGCATGAATGCCGCAATCAGAGCCGTCACCCGTTCCGCTATCTACAACGGACTGAAAGTAAAAGGTATTTACAGAGGCTACAAAGGATTGATTACGGGTGAAATCAAGGAGTTTAAGACTGAAAATGTCAGCAATATCATACAATTAGGAGGTACAATCCTGAAGACTGCACGTTGTCAGGAGTTCCGTACCCCGGAAGGTCGTCAAATCGCTTACGAAACCATGCAGCGTGAAGGCATCGATGCCCTCATCATCATTGGTGGAGATGGTTCTTTGACCGGTGCCCGTCTGCTGGCACAGGAATTCGACGTGCCTTGCATCGGACTTCCCGGTACCATCGACAATGACCTGTTTGGTACAGATACGACCATCGGTTATGACACTGCCCTGAACACCATTCTGGACGCAGTGGACAAGATTCGTGATACCGCAACTTCTCACGAACGTCTGTTCTTCGTGGAAGTGATGGGACGTGATGCCGGCTTCCTGGCATTGAACGGTGCCATCGCTGCCGGAGCAGAAGCAGCCATCATTCCGGAATTCAATACGGAAGTAGACCAGCTGGAAGAATTCATCAACAACGGATTCCGTAAATCAAAGAACAGTTCCATCGTACTGGTGGCCGAAAGTGAAATCACCGGAGGAGCCATGCACTATGCAGAACGTGTGAAGAACGAATACCCGCAGTATGATGTTCGTGTCACCATTCTGGGACACTTGCAGCGTGGTGGACGTCCGACAGCTCACGACCGTATCATCGCCAGCCGTATGGGTGTAGCCAGCATCCAGGCTTTGATGGAAGGCCAGCGCAACGTGATGATCGGTATCGAAAACGACCAGATTGTGTACGTACCGTTTGCCAAGGCTATCAAGAATGACAAACCGATTGACCGTGAACTGGTGAACGTATTGCATGAATTGTCTATCTGATATTCCCTTATATCACATAAAAAGAAACCTCCTTTTCGGGCGCACCCGGGAAGGAGGTTTCTTTTTGGTATTTCATTTGGCGACTCACTTGCGGCGAAGCTTCCGACGCGAACGCTTGTAATGGCTCCGCTTGTAACGCAACCAGCGGCGACGAATCTGCCAGGCGCTCAGTCCGACAAACACCAGCAGAATCAGAATGACCAGCCCACTGTTCAGATTGTCTCCTTTCACCCGCGACCAGATTTCCAGCACATCCACGGTCTTGTCGCCGAAATCGCGTATCATGGCGCAACGGGCTATCACTGACTTGTCGGGATACTGGGTGTTCCGCAGTTTCACATGACGGGCCTCCGGACCGAAGAAATAGCTGGCATCCACCTCCTTGTCCAGTGTGGAGTCAATGCAAGCCTCCATAATTTCCGGAGCGGCAATGGAACTGACATATCCGTTTTCTTCCATGTTCCGCAAGGCGATGTCCGGACGGCACAGGAAGTTGATGAAATAGCTGGCAGCCTTCGGATTTTGGGCATACTTGGGAATCACCCATCCGTCGTACCACACGTTGCTTCCTTCTTCCGGGATGGTATATCCCAAATCCACTCCTACTGCTGCCGCTTCTTCGATGGCCCATTGGGCATCACCGCTCCAGGTCATGTTCATCCATGCCTTGCCCTTGGTCATCATCTCCTTGCCAAAATCGGCTTCCCAACCTGCCACATTGGGTTTCAGCAGTTTCAGGTATTTTTCCACCGAGTCCATAGAGGCCGGAGAATAGTCGTTCATCAGGCTGGCCACACTGCGGGTACTGTCTTTCAAGTCTTCCCGATGGGCATACAGCAACGCCATGCCATACGCATCCCGGTAAGAGTCCTTCATCAGAATCTTTCCGGCATACCGTTTGTCCCAGAGACACCCCCAGGAACGCAAATCCTGAGCAGACACATATTTCTTGTTGTACAACAGTCCGGCCGTACCCCACATGTAACAAACCGCATACCGGCTGGCCGGCTGGTCGCCCGGCACCGTCAGCTTGTCTATCTGCTGGCGGATGTAAGGGGCTACCCCCTTCATGTAATTGGGTGAGTGGGCAAAAACGGTGTCAATGGGCAGCAGCAGTCCTTTGTGCAGCATACGCTCGATGATGTATTCCGACGGACAGACCACATCAAAATCCTCATGCCCCTTTTCAATCTTGGTCAGCATGATTTCGTTGATATCGAACGTCTGATAGACAATCCGGATATCCTCTCCCGTCTGTTCCTTGTAGTATTGCTGGAAATCTTCCAGTACCCCTTCGCCGATGTAATCGGCCCAGTTGTACACCTTCAGCACATTCTCGCGCGACTCCCCAGCATTGTAACAGCTTGTCAGCAGGGAGCATATACAGAGCATCGCCCACCAGCTCCACCTTTTTATCTTCTGTTTCATTTGTTCTTTGCTTTGTCAGCTCTACGGTTAATAATTATCAGCAGCACCAGAATCACCACAAAAATCACGGCAGACAACGGACGGAGTTCCGGTGTCAGACCGCCCTTGCGGGCATCCGCATAAATATAGGTAGAAAGTGTCTCCAGTCCCTGGTTGCCGATGGTAAACACCGTCACGGCAAAATCATCGATGGAGATGGTCAGTGCCAGCAGGAAACCGCTAATCATTCCCGGACGGATTTCCGGGATAATCACCTTCCACAAGGCCTGCATGGGAGTAGCCCCCAAATCGAGTGCCGCCTCATACAGGTTCGGATTCATCTGCTTCAGGCGCGGCAATACACTCAACACCACATAAGGCGTACAGAAAGTGATGTGTGCCAACACCACGGTGGTAAAGCCCTGGGTAATACCCAACGACACGAAAAGCAGGAACAAGGAAATACCAGTAATGATATCTCCGTTCAAAATAGGGATGGTATTGATGAATCCCATGGCTTTCCGGCTCCGGGCTTTCAGGTTGTAAATGCCGATGGCGGCCACACTGCCCAGCAGGGTGGAAACCGTGGCGGCAATGAAGGCGATGGCAATTGTATTAACCAGCGCATTCATCAGGGAATGATGGGCACCCGTATTACACAACGAGCGATACAGGTTGAACGAGAAACCGGTCCAGTTGCCCAGCACCTTGGCCTCGGTAAACGAATAAATCACAATAATCAGAATCGGGGCATACAGCATCAGCAGCAACACCCACAGATAGGTCTGCATCAAAATCTTCTTTACCATACTTGCCCTCCTTTCTCCGAATCACTCTTTTCGTCGGTACTAAACAGAGAAGTGGCGGCAATCAGGAAGAGCATGATCAGTGAAAGCGCGGCCCCGTAGTTCCACAGACTGTTGTTGATATTCTCCTGAATGGTGGTTCCAAACAATTTAATGTTGTTCATGGTGAGCAGTTCCGCAATGGCAAAGGTCGAGATGGTAGGCATGAACACCATCATGATGCCGCTCACCACTCCCGGCATGGACAGAGGGAAGACCACTTTCCAGAACACCTGAAACGAGTTGGCCCCCAAATCTTGGGCCGCTTCCACGTAACTGGGATCCATCTTCTGGAGCGTATTGTAAATCGGATAAATCATAAACGGGATGAAATTGTAAATCATTCCGAAAATCAAGGCTCCTTCACCCAACGGAAGACTGGCAAAGTCGAACAAGGCCACAGTAGCCAGCGTACGTATCAGGATGTTAATCCACATGGGGAGGATGAACAGCATAATCAGCGTACGGGAATAGCTGGAACGGCTCCGGCTCAGAATCCACGCCGCCGGATAACCCAGCACGATACACCCGATGGTAGTGAGCAGAGCAATACCGATGGAATACACAAAGGTATTGACGGCTTCCGGATGCGCCAGAAACTTCCGGAAGTTATCCAAGGTAATCCGGCCCGTGTCATCCGTAAAGGCATAAATCACAATCAGAACCAGCGGAATAATCACGAAGATGATTGAAAAAATCAGATAAGGCAAAGTCCAGCTTCTCCGCGACAGAAAAAACAAACGCAGCTTGTTCATCGTTCCTCCCGTTTTACACGTACCCGGATGTCTTCCGGAGCAATGGATATACCCACATGGTCTCCGTCATCCCATACGTCATTGGTATCGACAAATACATTTTCATCCCAGTCCGACCAGACGGTCAAGTGATAATGGTTTCCTTTATAAAGAATGAATTTTACTTCTCCCGTCAGTGCACCGTCTTCGGCATCGTCCTGCAAGTCAATCTTGTCGAAATCCACTTCCACCTGTACTTCTCCCAAAGACACTTGCTGCAAATCGACCGGAGCACATTCAAACGTACAGCCCAGGAATTCCACATGCGTTTCATCCAGCAGTTTTCCGTCGAATGTGTTGCACAAGCGCTCCTTTTTCATAATATGGATGTCGTGAGGCTTCACCAGCAGGCCGACCTCCATGCCTGCTTCGAACGCATGATAATCCTGCACCACGAACTCATAGTCCTGGCACAACACCACCATTTCATAATGTACTCCCTTGAAGATGCACGACTGTACCACGCCGCGAAGCTGTGCCATATCCGACACAGGAAAGATATACAGGTCTTCCGGACGGATCACCACATCCACCGGTGTCTGTTCACCGAAGCCTTCGTCCACACACTCGAAATCCCGGTCGCAGAAATGCACCAGTCTGTCTTTCACCATCACCCCGTTCAGGATATTACTTTCGCCAATGAAATCGGCCACGAACGAATTGATGGGTTCATTGTAAATATCGGTAGGAGTACCAATCTGCTGGATACGACCTTCACTCATCACCACGATGGTATCGCTCAGAGTCAAGGCTTCCTCCTGGTCGTGCGTGACATACACAAAAGTGATGCCCAACGACTTGTGCATTTCCTTCAGCTCCATCTGCATGTCCTTGCGCATCTTCAGGTCGAGAGCTGCCAGCGGCTCGTCGAGTAACAACACCTCCGGCTCGTTCACGATAGCCCGCGCAATGGCCACACGCTGCTGCTGTCCACCGGAAAGGGAATTCACGTCACGATACTCATAGTCGGTCATGCCCACCATTTTCAGGGCAGCCTTGACTTTCTTCAGCACTACGTCTTTCGGAAGTTTCTTCAGTTTCAGTCCGAAAGCAATGTTGTCATACACATTCAGATGGGGAAACAATGCGTACTTCTGGAACACCGTGTTCACCGGACGCTTGTGGGGCGGAGTCTGGGTAATCTCTTTACCCGCAATACAGATCACTCCTTCGGAAGCCGTCTGGAAGCCGGCAATCAGGCGCAGCAAGGTAGTCTTGCCGCAGCCTGAAGGTCCCAGTATGGTTACAAACTCTCCTTTTTTAATGGACAGGTTGATATTATCCAAGGCCGTTTTTTCACCAAAAAACTTTGATACGCCCTTTACCTCTATAATCGGTTTGGTTTCACTTTGCATGATTTCTTAAAAATTGGTCCGCAAAGTTACATATTAATTCATTTTGCAGGATGATATCTCCGGCTTTTCTTCTTTATTTTTATTCAGTCCACAAAGAATGTAAAAGAAACTACATATTTATGCAACATATTCATTTCAAACCCGAGAAATACATATCGAGCAGTTTCCGTGCCGCAGCGAAAGAAGTGGCTTTTCCTTCCAACACTTCCTGCTCCTGCAAAGGCAACAAAGAGGCTATCTGCGGATTCTGATAAAAGCTGTCACGCAGATGCTCGTTAATGGTTTCATACATCCAGTATTTGGCCTGTTCATTTCTGCGACGTTCAAAATATCCGTTTTTGCGGACAAAATCAATGTAGGCATAAATCATGTCCCAGATTTCCTTGATACCGATATTGTAAAAACCGGAATAAGTCAGCACCTGAGGCGTCCAGCCCGACTCGGGAGCAGGAAACAGATGAAGGGCGTTCCGAAAATGGGTAGCAGCCAATTTGGCTTTCTCGATGTTGTTCCCATCCGCCTTATTGATGACAATGCCATCGGCCATCTCCATAATACCGCGCTTGATGCCTTGCAGTTCATCGCCTGTACCGGCCAATTGAATCAGTAGGAAAAAATCGACCATGGAATGGACGGCCGTTTCACTCTGCCCGACTCCGACTGTTTCCACAAAGATTTTGTCGAAACCGGCGGCCTCGCACAGAATGATGGTCTCACGAGTTTTGCGGGCTACTCCTCCCAGCGAACCGGCTGAAGGACTTGGACGGATAAAGGATTTGGGATGTACAGACAGTTTCTCCATACGGGTCTTATCGCCCAGAATACTTCCTTTGGAACGCTCACTACTAGGGTCGATAGCCAATACGGCCAGTTTTCCCCCCTTTTCTTCCAATACATGCAGGCCGAATACATCGATTGACGTACTCTTTCCGGCTCCCGGCACCCCACTGATGCCGATGCGGATGGAATTGCCGGAATAAGGCAGACATTTTTCAATCACCTCCTGCGCCAGCACCTGGTGTTCCGGTTTCACACTCTCCACCAGCGTCACTGCCTGGCTCAGCATGGTCACATCGCCTTTTACGATGCCTTCCACATACTCTGCTGCCGTGTACTGACGACGTTTGGGTTTCTTTCTCAGTTTCAGATAAGGATTAACAATGGAGGGCTGTTCCACTCCTTGATTGACAGTTAACCCCTTATAAGCTTCGTTGTTCTCGGGGTGTTCCATACTTCATTTATTTATCGGACGATTTCAGCCGGGTTTTCACACGGATGGTAATCATCGGTTGGTTAGGGTCATTGGTAATCATCAAAACACGTGGCGAACCTTTCACACGGGGAAGGTTCTGCGCCAACACGGTAATCTTCATTTTGGTAGAATCTCCCGGTTTCAGCACCCTTTTGTTCAGTTTCACGGCCAAAGCCATACTGAACACCTGCATATCCTGAATATTCAAATCAGATTTACCCGTGTTCGAAATGACAATGGTCTGCGACTTTTTCTGTTTGGGTTTCAGGTCTACAAATTCCAGTTCCTTGGCCGACAAGGTAATCTGAGGCGGATTATTCTTCTGCTGTTCTGTCAATTTGGAGAAATCGGGCAACAGTGCTACGGATACCGGGATTTCATTTTCACTTCCCACCTTGTCACCCGGGAAACGGGACAAATACACGGAAGCACGTGTAATACCCAGTTTCGGGAGTTTCTCAGAGTCCAGTGTCACCCGGATTTTTCCCGTCTTTCCACGTCCCAGCTTCTCCGGTTCAGCCGTAGCTTCCAGATAAGGAGGCAGATGCATCAATACAGGAGAATAAGCTTTATTGGAAGTATTGGCAACCAGCAGCTCAATCACCGGATGGTCACCCTTGTTTACCGATTTAAAATCCAGTTCATCCAGATTCAAACGAATGGCTCCCACGGCATAAGGATGCGTAAAGGAGAAGTTTTTGGCGTCGGCTGTCACCTCACCGTTGAAATCCAGATAAATCGGCATAGGCGAAGCATTGCAGTACACGCCCACATCTTTGTAGAAATGCCCGATGGCTTCCGCATCAAACACCACCGTAATCTCTCCCTTTCCTCCAGCCGGCACCGGCTCCTCCGTCCATTTCGCCTTGGCGCAACCGCAGGAAGTCGTTACATTGGAAATGACCAGCGGTTTGTCGCCCGTATTGGTAAACGAATAAACAACAGTGGCCGGATTTCTCCATAAGACATATCCCAAATCCTTTGTCTGCATGTCAAAAGTGATTTTGGGCTGTGCAAACAAAGAAAAACAGGCAGCCATACACAACAGGAAAAGAGTATATATACGTTTCATTGATTTTATTCTTTCTAAATTACGGAAACAAAGATAAAGAGAAAACGGAAACAAGCAAAATCAAGCCTGAAAATTTATTCCGTCCTGCCTTCTGCATAAAAAATCCGGGCAGGACTTCCCCACCCGGATTTGCTTATTCCACTTGAAGGGTACGCCCTTCTGTATGGCTTCCAAACTCCGGTGCATATACCGACTGTAGGGTAGCCGTTCCAGCCTGATAGGTTCCTGCCCGGTCCATGTAGACCTCGTATTCTATCACGTAACTGCCTTTCCGCAGGTGGTCGATAAAGAACGAAGTGGCCACGTCTCCCGGAGCCTGATAATATCCCAGCCCGTCTTTCCACACATAGCCGGATAATTGTTGTACAGGTTCCATGCAGGCAGCCAGCTCGTCTTTCAGGCTGACAAAATCCATATCCCGGTCGGTACGGAAAGTCAGACGGACGGTCAACCGGTCACCCACATGCAAGAGGGACTTCCGGCCCAAAGCCTTACCTTTATATATATACTCACGTGACACCTTCAAGCCGTCGCCTTCAAACTGCTGAACCCGGTCCATATCTTCCAGGTATTGGGTATAAACCGCTCCCCATCCGGCCCCTTTTCCCGTATGGCTTACTGTCAGTTTCTTCACATGGGTATCCTGCCCTGTCCATGTCTGACGGATGTACCCCAGTCCGTCATCCGGCGTCTCCAGCCGGATACCCGTTGCCTTTGCCTCCATCTTTCCAGTTTCTTTCAAGGCGATTCCATCGGACAACAACGCATAGAGGGCGTCTGCCGTAGCCAACGGAGTGCTCCAGCACTGCACCTGCTTCTGCTTCAGCAGCCAGTGCTTCATCTCGTTCAGCATCGTTTCATCCTTCTCTACCTGCTGAATGGCCTCCATGGCAGCCACCTGCGTCGGAATCCGGTATCCGTTCCAGGCGTAGAAAGCTTTCGGTGTATCGAAATAACGTCCCATTTCCGGAGTGGCTACCGTGTATTCCTTGACGGAGTGTACCAAGACTTCCGCCTGCTGTTTCTTTCCCTGTGCCTGCAGAATACGGGCAATCAAGGCCTTCTCATAGATGGAGTATTCACTGGAACGGTTTTCCAGTTTTGCCACCATATATTCCTTAGCTGCCTGCTGTACCCGGCCAGCCGCCTCTTTATCCAGCGAAACAATATACAAATATCTCACGGCCAGCTCACTGGGTAACTGAATTCCGTTATTCTTCGATTCATTCTCCTTGAGCTGCCGATACTCTTCGCAGAATGTCGTTTCCAAGTAATTCAACGCTTTCAGGTACATATCCGACACACGCACCTCACTCATCACTTGCATGGATTTCAGACGGGCCAGCAGCTCCGTCACCTGCGTGGTGACCATCCGGTTTCCCAGCATGCCGCCGAACCAACTCCAGCTTCCATCCGACTTTTGCAAGGAATTCAGTTTCGTTACGGCCTGCTCCATCCGGTACTTCATCGTATTCAAGTCGAACAGTAGCCCTATCCGCTGCCGTTGTTCCTGCTCACTGGCCGCTTCTGCCAACCAAGGAGTTTCTGCCAGCAACAGATTCTTCAAATCCGGATTCTGTCCCAGCTCACTCCATAAGGTCTCTTTCTTCACGCCCTGCTTCCGCCAAGTGTCAAACACCGTCTGAATCTGCGGGTTCAGTTCCACAATCTTCTGTGCCAGCGCCTGGGCATAATACGCAGCCGCCCAGGAGAACGCATCGTCCTGCTGCGGATTGCCAACTACCGGAAGTGCCTGCACAGCATACCAGATAGGGTTAGCAGTCAATTCAATGGTCAACCGGCGGTTTTCGGCGGTCTTGCTCTGCCCGTTAAACCGATTCTTCAGGTCCACTTGCCGGGACTGTCCGGCCTCCACCTGCAACGACTGCGTCTCGGTCATCCATTGCTTATCGGTCAGCACAGGCAGGTAGTGCTGTTCTCCGTCACTGAACTCACCCGCCTCTGCCTGCATCCGGCAAATCAAGACCTCACAATCCGTATTCACCGGGAAAGCAAAGCGTACACTGCCCGTTTCTCCAGCCTTTACGAAGAAGTCCTGAGCCGACTGATAGACCACGCTTCCATCCACCGGGTTCACCAGCTCCAACCGGGCCTTTCCTTTCACCTCCTCGGTGGATAAATTCATCAACGAGGCTGCCAGTGAAGCCTCATCCCCCCGCCGAAGGAAACGAGGCAGGTTCGGCTGAACCATAAACGGTTTCTCGGTACGGGTTTCGGCCTGCATGAGTCCGTAATCCATGTCGCGTGTATGGGCAAATCCCTGGAACTTCCACTGGGTCAACGCATCCGGTACGGTAAAGACCAGTCGTACGGTACCAGTCGAATCGGTCCGCAAATCGGGATAGAAGAAAGCGGTTTCCGCGAAATTTTCCCGTAAAGCCAGATCCGGCTCTGCCTCTATTTTCACTTCCTTCGACTGAAGTTCCACTCTCTCTACACCATCATTTTGAGAGAATCCCTCTTCTGCCAAAGCCACATCCTCTTTCATCATCACATTCGGTGCCACTGCAGCTGCCTTCATCATGATTCCTGTACCTCGAACCATTAACCCGTTACGGGTAAAGTACCTGTACTGTCGCAAGGAAGGAATCCACAAGCGACTGTATAACTGCCAGTTGTCCGGCACATAGACAGAAGACAACGAATGGGCATAAAACGGAGAATAAGCCATCGCCACACTGTTCACCCGCTGGATGAACGGCATCACTGAAGGTGTGTAACGGCTGAAACTCAGATAAAAATTCCACGGATTCTCCCACAGGCGGTCGAGCGAAGCATCATACAAAGTCGCCAACAGACGGGCATCCACCGGTTTACCGAAAGCATCCAGAATCCGCATCGTCCAAGTTTCTTCTGTGCCCGGACGCAGACGGTCACGGAAAGTCTCCCATTTCAATGTCAGTTTCTTCTCGGGAACCGGACGCTTCAAAGCTACCTGCTTGGCATACCAGATACCCTCCTTCATAAATCCGAAGCTGACGGTGATTCCATCGCCATACTCCGGCTTCCAGGTATAAGAGAACGGACGGATTTCCTCGTTCAATACCTGAGCCTCGGACACCAGCATCCGATTTCCGCTATATACATGATAAAACAGATGTACATTCTTCTCGCTGCTACCCACATACAAAGTCACTGGCTGGTCGGCCTGCAGTTCCATACCGTCCTGATAGAACCATTCCACGGTCTTTATCGGAGGAACGCTGTCATTCAAGGAGAAAAGTACCAATTCCTGTTCCGCACGACAAGGGCGTCCCTGGTCGTCACGGGCTGACACTTCCAGCATGTATTTACCGGAAACCAGCTGTTTCCACGCCTCCGGCAAGAAAGGCTGGCCCGACTTCACCGTATCCGACCATACTGTCCGTCCTTTCTTTCCCGCCTCATCCAAGAGGTAAAGATGACAAGCCACCTCCAAGGCTACCGGCTGACGTTGCAGATTCAAGGCTTGCACTTGAATCTTATCCAGCTTCTCACGGGCCACTTTTCCAGCCAGCCCCTTTATCTGCAGTCCGACGGCATGTTCACCCACCGGAAGTACCAGTATCCCTTTCTGGGTTTCTCCAGCCACATCCGTCACCTCCGCTTCTATCTGGTAACGGTAAAATCCGTCCCATCCTAAGGAAACCTCCGTATCCGGACGCTCCAAGCAGACCTTCACCGCAAAGGTCCCGTCTGTCTGCGTCATCAGTTCTCCTTCCGCCAACTGCTTCTCTTCCGCATCCATACGCCAGAACCAAGCCTTCGAGCGAGTCAAAGTATAACGCACCTTACCGCCCTGTACCGGTGCTCCCGAGAATTTCTTCACCGTTCCCTCCAACGTCAGAGAGTCTCCCATGGTATAGGCTTCCTGCACCTCCTTCCAAGTCACCTCAAACGTCGGACGTTTGTACTCTTCCACCCGAACACTACAAGAAGTCTTGTCCGATTCAATGCGGAAAGTTCCAGCCAATGTTTCCGTCGGCAACTGGAACTCCGCAGAAAATGCGCCAAAATCATCGGTCGTCAACTCCTTTCGGGCAATTTCCCGATTGTGGGTATCCCGCAAAGCCAGCCACACAGCCGCCTCCTTGCGTACCTGTACCTCATCCCCCTTCTGCGTATAGGCCACTCCCGACACATACACCGTCTGTCCTTTACGGTAGAGTGCACGGTCAGTAAACAAATCCATCCGGTCGATAGCCTTCTGCGTGCTGCTTACGGTGGACAAGATTCTTCTGGACCAATAGGATACCTCCATAAAATCATCTTTCGCAGTCCGTGCATGCATCCACAACTGTGTATTCATATCCGGAACCACTACCTTCCCTTGCTTGTCTGTACGATACGTCTTATATACCGTATAATTACCCGGTACCGGAATTGAATAGAACACCAGTTCGGCTCCTGCCACCGGTAACCCCGTTTTCCGGTCCACCACGTGACATTCGGTCTGCTTTCCTTCCATCGGGAAAGAAACTACCTGAAGCGTAGACAGATGCACCACATCGTATCCAGTCTTATCCTTATAACCATCGGGTATGGACTTCAACACATAAATTCCAGCTCCCGGCATCCGACAAGTCAAGACGGAAACCGAATCCTTATAGGTGGGAGTCTCCGGCAAGTCCAGCCGCACTTTATCCACCCGCGTACCGTATCTCTTGATTAATTCCTCACGCTCCACACTATTGGCAAACACGGAAGAAGATGCCTTCAGATTCAATTTATACCATTCCAGCGTGGCCCCTTTCAGGTTCTTGCTGGTGATACGAAGTTCCGTTTCCGCCTGCGGATAAGGCCGGGTTACCTGCACCGATAGCGAAGGCATGCACACGATACGCTGCCTGTCTTTCAAGTCGGCGGCAAATTCCGAATGGGGATAACGCTTCAATCCCTCCTCAATCACCTCCATCTCGGACACAAAATCCTGTTTCTGATGATAGAAATCAGCCCAGCAGATATATACGGCCGCACACGCATCCAACCCGGCATAGGTTTCCGCCCACGACTTCCACAAATCCACCGCCTGAGTGTCCGACACCGGTTGCGGATACCGCCATCCCCTACTTTGCCAGCAACTCAACCGATCTAAACGTGTCAACAGCTCGGCTTCACGATTGTGTACAGCCTTGTATTGTGCCAGCAACTTTTCATAATACTCATACACGGCACATTGTACCTCCTTGCTGCTCCGTCCGTTCATCTCCAACTGATAAATGGCCTGGCGCAACAGCAGGTCGTACATATTATCACCGAAATAACGTTGGCTCCATTTTCCAATCTCCGTCATCGGACGAAAATCCACGGCCGATACTGACAACAAGACCTCCTTTTCTTTTACCGACTGATTGAAATAATACAACACGCTGTCCATCTCCTCGGGACCGGCTTCCAATTTATAATACCCCGAAAGAAACATCAGTACAGCTTTCTGTAAAGGGTCGTTCTCCTTCATGGCCCAGTCCTTCATATACTGAAGTTCCTTTTGCAGACTGTCCGGCGTAAGTTCCACCTGGCACTCCACCCGCGAAAGATACGCTTTCAGCAACTGCGGCGTATTTTTCTCTTTCATGGCTTTTTCATAAATCTGATTCACCTGCGAAATCAGCGTCTGTGGCAAATCCTTTTTCCGGGTCTCTTCCACATTTTTCCACAAGCGTTCGTAACTCTGAGCCACACCAGCCAGCGGGAAAACAAAAGTCAGCCATCCGATAGCACATAGTAAGAATAGTCTGTTCATATCCTTCAAATTAAAATTCCACTTCGGTTGTTTCTTATAAAGATAAAGGAGATTTCTTAAATTACTGCATAGTTTTTAATTAAAAGAAGCAAACAAGGCCACCGGAGGGCATAAAAAAAGAGAACCAGATTCTCTACGAACCCGATTCTCTTTACCACTGTTTTTAGGTCTAAAAGTTTATTTCTTTGGCGTATTCTCCAATGTAGCAATCAAGAAATCATAGAATTTCTTCACTGAAGGCACGTGGCAACGTTCTTCCGGAGTATGCGGACACTGCAACGTCGGACCGAATGAAATCATATCCAATCCTGGAACCACCGCCCCGATAATGCCACATTCCAGTCCGGCATGAATCACCTTCACTTCCGGTGCTTCTCCAAACTGCGCCTTGTAAGACTCCTTCATGGCATGCAGGATTGGAGAATTCACATCCGGTTCCCAGCCAGAATAGCTGCCAGAGCGTTCTACGTGCATTCCTGCCATAGAGAAGCAGCTTTCAATGGCTGTATTACGGTAATCTTTCATCGATTCACGAGAACTACGTGTCAGCACTTTGATGACAGCTTTTCCCTTGCCGATTTCCACAATAGCCAGGTTGGAAGAAGTCTCTACCGTATCCGGAATGGTCGGGATAAAACGCTCCACTCCATCCGGACAAGCATAAATGGCATCCACCAAGTTATCCCGGATTTCATCGGGCACCATCATCTTCGGCAAATCGATACGTTCTGCCGTAAAGCTCAGGTTGTCTTCGATGGTAGCGAACTCATCGCGCCATACTTGCTCACATTCACCCACGAATGCCAGCACATCGTCCACTTCCGAAGCCGGTACGGTAATCACAACCTCACAGTCACGCGGAATGGCATTGCGCATGTTTCCACCTTCCCATGATACCAAACAAGCCTCATCGTAGGCAATCACCTGATTCATGAAACGTGCCATCAGCTTGTTGGCATTGGCATGTCCCCAGCCAATCTGAATACCGGAATGTCCACCTCGCAAACCTTTCAAGGTCACCTTCAGCGCCACGTCTTCCGGATCGGTTTCCACTTCCTTGTATTCCAATGTAGCAGTCAGGTCTTCCCCACCTGCGCAACCTATATAAAGTTCACCTTCTTCTTCCGAATCCAGGTTCAAAAGGATATCTCCTTCTACAGTGCCCTGCTTCAAGCCGAAAGCGCCATACATGCCCGTTTCCTCATCGGCCGTTATCAAGGCCATCAGCGGACCATGTTTCAACGACTTGTCCTCCATGACTGCCATGATGGCTGCCACTCCCATGCCGTTATCCGACCCCAAGGTCGTGCCTTTGGCCTTCACCCATTCTCCGTCCACATAAACCGGAATAGGGTCTTTCTCAAAATCATGCTGCGAATGTTTGTCTTTCTGAGGAACCATGTCCATGTGAGCTTGCAAGATAACCGCCTTCCGGTCTTCCATGCCCGGAGCAGCCGGTTTGCGATAGATGATGTTTCCGGCTTCATCCTGAAATGATTCCACACCCACCTGCTTACCGAAATCCAGCAAGAAGGCCTGAATTTTTTCCAAATGTCCCGACGGACGGGGAATTTGAGTCAACGAATAGAAATGCTTCCACACATTCTGCGGAGCCAAAGAAAGAATTTCGTTCATATTATTATCTGATTTTATCCGAAAAGCAAATCACTTCCCGGCTTGTTTCTTATTTACCAGCGGCAAAGCCACAAGGCCATAAATACCTAGCAAAATTAATAAAAAGGTTTGAATACCGTGCACTAGCAAGGCAAATATTCCTGCATCATCCTTATCTACCCCATACATCATCATCATGGTGATGACCGCAAAATGCCACGGACCGGCCCCGTTGGGAGTGGGCACCGCCACCGCAATACTTCCTACCACGAACATCACCAGCCCCGGCATCCAACCCAGTGAGGCAGAAAAGTCGAAACAATAGAAGCTGACATAGAACTGCAAGAAATAGCAGCCCCATATACCTATAGTATATAAGGTAAAGAGCCATGGCTGTTTCACATGACGGAGAGAGAGGCATCCGGCCCACACATCGTTCAAGATGCTCCGTACTTTCGTGAAAATAGCCAGTTTGCGTATCAGGAAGAAAACCAGCACTCCTGCCGCCAACAGGCAGGTCAGGGTGATGTAAAAGTTGGTAGAAGTGAAAAGCCCCGTAAAGAATCCCATGTTCGTACCTGTTTTCTCAAAGAAAGCCGCAAAAATGCGCGACTGGAGCAACAAGGTCACCACCGTGATAAGTATTACACAGATACTGTCGATGAGCCGTTCGGTCACCACCGTACCCAATGACTTGGAAAAGGAAACCCCGTCGTATTTAGCCAGGACACCGCAACGGGAAACTTCCCCCACACGAGGCACCACCAGATTGGCCGCATAAGATACAAACACCGCATACACGCTGTTCGACAGTTTAGGGTATTCCCCCAACGGAGCCAGTGTCAGGTTCCAGCGCCACCCGCGGAACAGATGACCAAACACACCGAATACCAGCGAAAAGGCCATCCAGCCGTAATTCATTCCCCCGTCGAGCACACTCCACACTCGCCGGAAATCGAAATCATGGTAAGTCCACCACAGAATGGCAGCTCCCAACACCAGTGGAAGCGCGATTTGGCAGGCTCTATTTATTATTTTTTTTAAACCTGTTCGTTCCAAAATCAGTCGGTATATAAAGATTTATGTTTAACTTTGCAAGATACAAAGATAATACGAACATTTAAAACCTGAGGCATGAAATTAGTAAAACCTAAAAAGTTTTTAGGACAACACTTTCTGAAAGACCTGCAAGTGGCGCAAGACATCGCCGACACGGTAGATGCTTGTCCGGCACTTCCCGTTCTCGAAGTAGGCCCCGGAATGGGAGTTCTCACCCAATACCTGCTGAAAAAAGAGCGCCCGCTCAAAGTCGTGGAACTGGACTTTGAATCGGTAGCTTATCTGCGTGAAAATTTTCCGCAGCTGGGCGACCATATCATCGAGCAGGACTTCCTGAAGATGGATCTCCGCCAACTTTTCGAAGGCCAGCCTTTTGTTTTGACAGGCAACTATCCCTACAACATATCGAGCCAGATTTTCTTCAAGATGCTCGACTACAAAGACCTGATTCCCTGCTGCACGGGCATGATCCAGAAAGAAGTGGCCGAACGCATTGCCGCTGCTCCGGGCAACAAGACTTACGGCATCCTGAGCGTGCTGATACAAGCCTGGTACAGCGTGGAATACCTGTTTACCGTCCACGAGCACGTGTTCAACCCTCCCCCGAAAGTAAAGAGTGCGGTCATCCGCATGACACGCAACGAGACACAGGAGTTAGGCTGCAACGAACAACTCTTCAAACAGATAGTCAAAACCACATTCAACCAGCGGCGCAAGACACTCCGCAATTCCATTTCGTCTATTCTGGACAAGGGAAACCCGCTCAGTGCCGACCCCATTTTCAACAAGCGCCCGGAACAACTGTCCGTGCAAGACTTTATCGACCTGACCAACCGGGTGGAAGAAGCCTTGCAAACTTCCGCTCCTAAGGCGGAATAACCCTGCACACGAGACTACAGACTACAATAAAGAACTCTTCTGAAACTTACGAGATGAACAGCGAAGATATCAAAACCGTCACCGAGCTGATTGAGAAGAAAGATTCCGACCAGCTGAAAGAGGTACTCAAAGACCTTCACCCGGCCGACATTGCCGAACTATGCAACGAGCTGGACGCCGAAGACGCCCGCTTCATCTATCTGCTGCTGGACAATGAAACGGCAGCCGACGTATTGATTGAAATGGACGAGGATGCCCGAAAGAAGTTCCTCGAAATCCTGCCTCCGGAAACCATTGCCAAACGCTTCGTGGATTACATGGATTCGGACGATGCCGTCGACATCATCCGCGAAATGGACGAGGACAAACAGGAAGAAGTGCTTTCACACATCGAAGACATCGAGCAGGCAGGCGACATCGTCGACTTGCTGAAATACGACGAAGACACTGCCGGTGGTTTGATGGGTACGGAAATGGTGATTGTGAACGAGAACTGGAGTATGCCCGAATGTCTGCGTGAGATGCGGCTGCAAGCCGAAGACATGGACGAGATATATTATGTATATGTAGTGGACGACGACGAACGCCTGCGAGGCGTGTTCCCACTGAAGAAGATGATTACCAGCCCGTCGGTGTCCAAGGTGAAACACGTGATGAAGAAAGACCCGATATCCGTCCACGTAGATACCCCCATCGAGGAAGTGGTACAGACCATTGAGAAATACGACCTGGTAGCCGTCCCTGTAGTCGACAGCATCGGCCGTCTGGTGGGACGAATCACCGTCGACGACGTGATGGATGAGGTACGTGAACAGGCCGAACGTGATTATCAGTTGGCATCCGGTTTGTCACAGGACGTAGAAACCGACGACAACGTGTTCCGCCAGACCACTGCCCGCCTGCCGTGGCTGCTGATTGGTATGCTCGGAGGTATCGGAAACTCCATGATTCTGGGAAATTTCGACACCACCTTTGCCGCCCATCCGGAAATGGCCCTCTACATTCCGCTGATTGGTGGAACGGGGGGAAACGTAGGAACCCAGTCGTCCGCCCTGGTGGTACAGGGACTGGCCAACAGCTCGCTGAATGCTGAAAACACGTTCAAACAAGTGTTGAAAGAATCGGTAGTAGCTCTTATCAATGCTACCATCATCTCCATGCTGGTATATATCTACAATTTCATCCGCTTCGGAGCCAGTGCCACCGTGAGCTACTCCGTATCCATCAGCCTGTTTGCCGTCGTGATGTTCGCCTCCATCTTCGGCACCCTGGTACCCATGACCCTGGAAAAGCTGAAAATCGACCCGGCCATCGCTACCGGTCCCTTCATATCCATCACCAACGACATCATCGGCATGCTGATGTACATGGGAATTACCGTGTTACTAGCCTAAAGATTTGTTAAAAAAAACGCAAGTGCGTTTGGAGTAAAGCGCAAGTACATTTTACTCCAAACGCACTTGCGTTTTGATCAAAACGTCAAAGCGTTTTCCTTCAAACGTAAGTGCGTTTTTTTCAATTCCTCAAAAACCTACAGAAAATCTTCTTATTTCTTCATATCTCTTCAAAAAATCAACCACATTCTGTAGTTTTTGTCTGAAAAAGTATGAAAATCAGATTTTATTTCTTTAATTTGTGAGAGTCTTTTTAAAAACACACATACCAATAAAAGAATTATACTCTTTAAAATCTATATACGATGGAAGTAAATGAAACCAACCGCCCATTAACCGAAGCACCGATGGAAAAACCCGTTGAAGCTGTGGTTCCTACTGTGGAAGAAACCGAAAAGGAAACGTACACCCCGAAACAGACATTGGAAGAAGTGGTGCAACGCCTCAAGGAAATCAACGAAAAAAACGATTTGACCGACAAACAGGAAATTGACGTACTCAAACAAACATTCTATAAACTACAAAAGGCCAAATTAGAAGCGGCACGGAAAGCTTTCATCGATAAAGGAGGAAAGGCAGAAGAATTTACCCCGGAAACAGAACCTGCGGAAGAGGAATTCAAAACAATCATGAACGCCATCAAAGAGAAAAGAAATGCTTTGGCAGCCGCCCAGGAAAAAGAAAAAGAAGAAAACCTGACCAAAAAACTGGGTATTCTGGAAAGAATGAAATTCCTGACCGAATCACAGGAAGATACCAATAAGATTTACGACGATTTCAAGAAACTCCAGCAGGAATGGAACGAAATCGGACAGATACCTGCGGCCAAAGTGAACGAACTCTGGAAAACGTATCAGCTTTACACTGAGAAATTCTATGACATGGTGAAGCTGAACAACGAATTCCGTGAATACGACTTCAAAAAGAATCTGGAGCAGAAGACCCGTCTCTGCGAAGCGGCAGAAAAACTGGCCGACGAACCCGATGTCATTTCGGCTTTCCACCAGCTTCAGAAGCTCCATCAGGAATTCCGGGCCATCGGACCGGTAGCCAAAGATTTGCGCGAAGCCATCTGGACCCGTTTCAAAGCAGCTTCTACGGTGGTCAACAAGCGCCATCAGCAGCATTTTGAAGAACTGAAAGAGAAAGAGCAGAACAATCTGGACCAGAAAACCGTGATTTGCGAGATTGTGGAAGGAATGGAATACGACACCTTTACCACTTTCGCCGACTGGGAAGACAAGACCAAGGAAATCCTGGCCTTGCAAGCCAAATGGAAAACCATCGGCTATGCACCGCAGAAAATGAACGTCAAGATTTTTGAACGCTTCCGCGCGGCATGCGACGAATTCTTCCGCCGGAAAGCAGCGTTCTTCAAGTCGGTGAAGGAAACCATGGCCGCCAACCTGGAAAAGAAAAAGGCGCTCTGTGAAAAGGCCGAAGCCTTGAAAGACAGTACCGACTGGAAAGAAACGGCGGAAATTCTGGCCAAGCTCCAGAAAGAATGGAAAACCATCGGACCGGTAGCCAAGAAACATTCGGATGCCGTATGGAAACGTTTCATCGGAGCATGCGACTATTTCTTCGAACAGAAAAACAAGGCGACTTCTTCACAACGCACGGAAGAAGTGGAAAATCAGGCCAAAAAAGAAGATGTCATCAAGCGGATGGCTGCCCTGGAGGCTTCCGGAGCGGCCGATGAAGCCACTGCAGAACAGGTACGTGCCCTGATGAAAGAATGGAACTCCATCGGCTTTGTACCCTTCAAGGAAAAAGACCGCCTGTACAAGGAATTCCACGGTTTGGTGGACAAACTGTTCGACCGCCTGCACTTGTCGGCCACAGAGAAACGGTTGAGTAACGTACGCACCAGCGGCAATAAAGAAAGCAATCTTTATCGTGACCGCGAACGTCTGGTCCGTACTTACGAAGGGTTGAAAAATGATATCCAGACTTACGAAAACAACCTTGGTTTCCTGAATTCGTCTTCGAAAAAGGGAAGTACGCTGGTAGCGGATATCACCCGCAAAATCGAACGTCTGAAAAAGGACATGGAACTGGTGCTGGGCAAAATCAAGGCCATTGACGAAAGCCTGAAAGAAAAAGAATAAAAACAGAAAACATTTATACCATCCTGAGAGGTATCCGCAGACTTACGGATACCTCTTTTTTTATGTTCTTTGGAAATTTCATGAAGTTTTCATTTGAATGTAAAAATTCTAAGCAATCCACTCCAATATCACACATCCTTTGAAAATAATTAGCTTAAATATTTTTCTATTTCAGAAAAATAGACTAAATTAAAGCCAAAATTCAAAAACAAATATAATCACAACACATGAATCATAAATAAAATATCAGCAAAACATAATTCCGAATGAGTAAAAAACATAAAATAAACTATTCTTAATATGAAAATGAAATCATTATTAGGGATTATGCTTTCCCTGAGTATTTTACAGTCATGCCAGAACGATGAAACAGGCATCATCCAGAACGAAGTGAACAAACAGGGTATCACCTTCTCTTCGATAATAGATGATGCGCCTAACTCACGAGCTTACGATACGTCATGGGAAAAGAATGACGTCATCGGATTATTCATGTATGCGTCAAATGCCAAGGCCAATCTACTGGCCACCAATATTCCTTATGTGACTTCAAATGGAGACGGCTATTTCGTAAGCCAGCACACTCCCCTACAGTATCCGGAAGACAATACTCCAGTTGATTTCTTTGCATATTATCCGTATAATGAAAATATAAGTGACTACAACAGCTATTCTATCGATTTAAGTGACCAGACCCAGCAAAGCGTCCTCGATTTGATGACGGCTGTCAACCTGACGAACCGCGACCAGACTTTGCCACAGGGAAACCTGCAATTCAAGCATTTGCTTGCCAAACTGGTATTGAACCTGAAATCTACCTCAGGGAATTCCCTGAAAGGTATCAAGGCCTCCATCAGCGGACTGCAGGTGAAAGGTACGGCCAACCTGGGTGAAGGAACAATTACTCCTTCCGGTGAAGCAACCACTTTCTCCTTATATATAGATGAGGAAGCCACAAAGGCTGAAGCCATTCTCTTGCCTCAAGCCTTGACCGGGAACCTGAAAATCAAGCTGGAACTGAACGGGCAGAGCAAGGAAATCACCACACAGATTGCTGGAAGCATCGAGCAGGGCAACAAATACATCTGCAATGTAAAAATTAGCAGTAAGGGGGGAGAAATTACGACTGACCCCCAAGCCAAATACATCCGATGGGCAGAAACCCCATTGATTACTGAGTCACAGTTGGCCCAATCAAACATAAAATATATTACCCACTACACAGGAGAAAACTATCCAGACAATACGAACCTCAACGGGATTAAAATCCGCAATTACAGCATGTTGTATGACACGAACTTAAAGATAGCATACTGGGTAGCCTATCCTTTGTGCAACTGGTATATAAATGGAAGTGGAAAACGTACAGATAAGTGGGACTATGATCCCCAAGTAGCTGAATCACTGCAAGCCAACCTGTCAAGTTCATACCCAGCCAAGAATTACGATCGGGGACACCAGCTTCCAAGCGGTGACCGCTTACGGTCAAACACCATAAATGCCCAAACATTTTACTACACCAACATGACTCCCCAAACAGGCAAGGAACTGAATCAAAGTATCTGGGCAGATTTGGAAGATGCTGTCAGAGGATGGAGCAGCGGCACAGATACATTGTATGTCGTAACAGGAGCCATGCCTACAACCTCCACCGACCAAACCATCCAATATACCACCGACCGTGACGGAAAAAAAATAGCCATACCAAAATATTATTTTAAGGTACTTGCCCGAAAAGTGAGCGGACAATATCAGACTATAGGCTATAAGCTGGACAACACATCATACAGTGACAGAAATTATAACATAGGACTTGTATCTGTCAAGGAACTGGAAGAGATGACCGGATTTACATTCTTCCCCGATGTGCCGGAAATCACCGAAAGCGTCAAGAGCCAGAAAACGGCTTGGTAATAAAATGTGAACACATCCTCAAAAATAAAGTAGTATGAAAATCTCGAATTTATTTTACGTGGGGGCATTGTCAACCCTAGCTCTAATGAGCTGTAAGAACAACGACGACAACAGCGAATGGTACGGAAGTGAAGGCATCGTATTTACCTCAGCCATCCAGTCAAGAGTTTCAGGCAACACTTGGAACGCAAACGACGAAGTGGGTATCTACATGATGAACTCTGGTAGCGGAATTGAGGCTGCAACCGCACAAAACAAAAAGTACATTGCACAAACCAACGGTACACTGACGGCGGCTTCGGGCAATGGCATCTATCTTCCTGAAAGCGGAAGTGTGGACTTTATCGCATACTATCCTTACACCACCAGTGTAAGTGGAAACAAGATTGCGGTCAATGTGTCCGACCAAAGCAAACCGGCTGCCATCGATTTGATTTATTCAAACGGCACCAAAGGTATTGAAGCGACTTCTGCCACTACAGTGAGCCTGGCATTTACTCATCAGCTGACAAAAATAACCCTGAACGTGACAAAAGACGCTACGGTTGGGACACTCAGCGGTCTGACTGTGAACATGAAGGGCATCAGCACGGAAGGTGAATTCAATCTGGCCGACGGCACACTGACCGCTACAGCTGGCACCAACAACAAAGAGGTAGCCATGAATGTGAATGCAGAAGGTACTACTGCCACAGCCATCATTTTGCCGACCGCCGCAGCCAGTGAACAGACTGCCATCAATCTGACTTTCAACCTTAGCGGTCAGTCATTCACCTACACCATTGACAACACGTCCATCTTCGAAAAAGGAACGAACGTAACGTTCAATGCCAACCTGTCCATCAACAATGGCAAGCCGGTAGTGACTGTAGGTAACGCCACAATTACTGCCTGGACAGAAAAAGCAGGCGGCGACATTGATGTAAACTTTGACGGAGAAACCCAGCCTCAACCGGGAGAAGAAACAATTCTTTTCGAAGAGTCTTTTGGAACTCCAGTAAAGGACGGAAATTACTGGCCATATTTTGATGCTTACAACGGATTCAACAATCCTGCTACAATGTTTGAAAATACTTCTACTGAGAAAGCATCTGTACGTATTGCCAACGACCTTACAAATGTCTGGTTCCCAGCCAATAAAGATATTACAATAGCCATAAAAGGAATTAATGCGCAAGGAAATAGCACAGCTACATTAGAATTTCAGGTGGGAGCTAATGTTTATAGTGCCGGGGAATCACAAGATTTAAATACATTAAAAGTTGTATGTAATGGACAAGAGTTGACTGTACCAAGTAAAATTGTCAGTGGCGACAATCAAGAAGGAAATGTACCATTTACCATGACAATTGAAAATGTAACAGTCTCCAATGACACACGAATAGAATTCTCTTCTAGTGCAACTACAAATCAATACGGCTTACGTTTATATAGTGTAAAATTAATTGTACCCAATAGTAGTACTATAACACCAGATCCTAATCCAGAACAAGGTGAAGAAAAAGTATTCTTTACAGAAACATTTGCTAATGGAGGTACAGAAGCCAATAAGGCTAAAATCGCCTCATTCACAGGATGGGATAACTCTAATTTCACCTTTAGTGATGAAAGTGGAAACGCTGACGTACGTAGCATTGCACATAAAACAGAAAGCAATCCTAGTGAAACCGCAAAAGTAAATAATGTATGGTTCCCATCAGGAAAAGACAGCAAACTAACTATCACAGGAATCAATACAACCGGTTACAGCAAATTCAAACTTTCATACGAAGCTGCAGCCAATGTATACAACTCTGGTACTAGTATTGACTTGAACGTATTGAAAGTAACTTTTAACGCCCAAAGTGTTACAATACCAAGTAAGGTCGTATCAAAAGACAATAATGAGGCAAATGTATTTTGTACAATTGAAACAGAATTCGAGGCTACAGGAAGTGAAAGTTCCACATTAGAGTTTTCATCTGCCGCCAGTGAAAATAATATGGGATTAAGACTATATAATATTAAACTCACAGGATTACCCCAATAAAAACTTTTGAACCACTCTAAAAAAGAGAACATGGAAAAGCTCTATAAAACTTTTTCATGTTCTCTTTCAACCCTTATAAATAACACTAAACTAACAATTAATTTTTTATGAAACACAAATTACTGTTCTTCATGGCATTCTTCCTTCCTTACTTTGCCTTTGCACAAGACAATGTAAGCGTGAAAGGAAGTGTGATCGGAGCAGTAAGCAATGACCCTATTCCAGGAGTGATTGTGACGGTGACAGAGCTGAACCGCCAGGTCAGAACCGACGCGGACGGAATCTTCACCATCCGAAACATCCAGCCGGGAAAATACGTCATTCAGCTTAACTCCGTAATGATTACGCCCAAGAGTGTGTCCATTGAAGTAAAAGACCTAGGCGTAACTGAACTAAAACCAATCCGAGTAACTGAACTGAACGCAAACGAAGACGTGTCCATGATTGGCATTATCGATGCCGGCATGGTGGACGATGATGTGGAGACTTCCGGACAGGACGTCAGCTCTACCGTCATCCTGTCTAACGACATTTTCCTGAACAAGGCTGCCTATCAGCTTTCACCGGCACGTTTCTCTCCGCGTGGTTACAACAGCACGCAGGAAGTGAAATACATCAATGGCGTGGAATTCAACGACCAAAACCGAGGCGTGTTCAACTACGCTTCCGTAGGAGCCTTGAACGACATGACCCGCAACGGAGATGTCACCAACTTCACCGCACCCTCTTCCTTCACCTTTGGCGAATTGGGAGGAACTGAGAATATCAATATGCGGGCCAGTACCTATACTCCTGGAGGAAAGTTAACCTTAAGTTATACAAACCGAAACTATTACCTCCGTGGTATGTTTACCTACTCCACCGGATTGAAAGACAACGGATGGGCCTTCACCGCTTCCGTGGGCGGACGCTACTCCAATGAAGGTAACATCGACGGAACTTTCTACAAAAACGTATCTTTTGCCTTCTCGGCTGAAAAACAATGGTTGGGAGGCAAGCACAGCCTGTCAATGGTGGCTTTCGTATCACCCGTACAGCGCGGACAGCAGGGAAGTTCGTACCGCGAAGTATATGAGCTGACAGGTAACTATCTTTACAACCCGAACTGGGGATACCAGAACGGTAAGAAAAGAAATGCAAAAGTGGTGACAGCCTTCGACCCGACGGCCATCATCTCTCACATCTGGAAAATCAACGACAACATGACGCTGACCACGGGTATAGGAGCACATTATGCCCGCTACGGAAATACGGCCCTGAACTGGTATAACGCACCCGACCCGCGTCCGGATTACTACCGCTACCTGCCGTCGTATTTTGACAATGAGGCCACTCAGCTACGCTACAAGGAACTATGGCGTACAAATCAGACGGATTTTACGCAAATCAACTGGAATGACCTTTACCTGGCCAATGCCAACCATATCCGCAACGGAAATGGAGCTGCTGTCTACATGGTGGAAGAACGCCGCAGTGATTTGTTGGAAACGTCTTTCAACTCTACCCTGAATGCCCGCATGAGCCGTCATTTCGACATCACAGCCGGAGTCGGTGCCCGATATACCCAGTCGCGCCAGTTTAAAACAGTAGCCGACCTGTTAGGTGCCGAATATGTGCTGGATATTGATAAATTTGCAGAACAGGATTTTTCCGGCGACCCAGACAAAATACAGAATGACTTGAACCGCCCGCAAAGAAAGGTATATGAAGATGGTATTTTCGGGTACAACTATAACCTGAACATCTATTCCTTGAATGCATGGGTTGTCAACCAGTACCATTCACGTTACTGGGATTACTACTATGGCATGAAGCTGACCTATACCAGCTTCCAGCGTGACGGCAAGATGCGTAACGGACGTTATCCGGACAGTTCCTTCGGAAGAGGAGCCCGTCACCAGTTTACCGACCTGATGGTGAAGGGTGGAGTGACTTACAAGTTCAACGGACGCCATATAATCAATGCGAACATCAGTTACGGAAGTGATGCTCCGCTGCCCAACGAAGCGTACGTATCCCCCCGTATCACCGACCGTACCATCGACGACATGAAGAGCGGACGTATCCTTTCGGCCGACATCAACTACATCTTCTCTACTCCTCACCTGGCCGGACGTATCGGGGTCTTCCAGACTAATTTCTACGACCAGATGGAACGTAGCAGTTATTACGATGGAATTGAAGGTACCTTCATCAATCACGTACTCTATGGCGTGAACCGCATCCACAGAGGATTTGAACTGGGAGCCACCTACAAACTGGATGACCACTGGAGCTTCGACCTGGCGGGAACTGTAGGCGAATACTACTACAGCAACAACCCGGATGGAATCAAAAACTCCGAAAACGGAAAAATCGTGGAGAAAGAGAAAGTATACATGAAAGACGTTTATGTGGGTGGAGTACCGCAAATAGCCGGTACATTCGGTATCCGCTACTTTATCAATTACTGGTTCTTGGGAGCCAATCTGAACGGATTCGCACGGAATTATATTGAAGCCGCTCCTTTACGCCGCTTGGCTTCAAGCTATACGCAAGTAACACCGTACAACCAGTATTACGATGCGTTCAAGCAACTGACCACACAGGAACGTTTCCCGGCAGCCTACACACTGGATTTGTCGGTAGGAAAGATTTTCTATCTGCCCGGACGACAGTCCATCAATTTCAATCTTTCTCTGAACAACGTGCTGAATAAGAAAGATATCTGCACCGGAGGTTACGAACAAGGCCGGTTCGACCTTGAACATCCGGAACGCTTCGGAGGAAAATATTATTACATGCAGGGAATCAACTGCTTCTTGAATGTCAGCTATCGTTTTTAATCATTAACCTACATAAAACTCAGAATATATGAAACTTTTAAGAAATATCAGTCTGCCACTCATTGCCTCACTCGCTCTCTTTGCGTGTGAACGAGACTATGATGCTCCTCTCCTGACAGAACCTTCATACACAGGTCCGGCAGCCAATATCACGATTTCAGAACTGCGCACACAGAATGCAGCAGCTACCGAAGACGCGCCCATCATCATCACCCAAGACCAAGTACTGAAAGCCGTCATTACAGGTAACGATGAATCTGGAAACATCTTCAAGAAAATCTACTTGCAGGATGAAACGGGTGCCATTGAAATGGAAGTAGACCAAAGCAGTGTGTACAACTATTATCCGGTAGGTCAGACAGTATATGTAGACTTGAACGGATTGAGTATCTCCGTATATGGCGACGAACAGCAGTTAGGACATCCGCAAGGCTATCTGTACCGTACCCCATGGGAGGATTTCGAAAAGCATGTCAGCAAAGACGGATGGGCAAACCCGGAAAATGCGAAACCTCTTGTCATTGAGGACATCAGTACCATCAATGCGGCTCCCGACAATTATAAATTTAAACTTGTGCAATTTACCGGAGTAACCTTCCAGAACGGTGGAAAAGGTATCTTCGCTCCTGAAAGTGGCTATGGGGAAGAAAACATCACCGACAGCCATGGAAATACAATCATGATTCGTACCAGCAACTATGCCAGCTTTGCAGGTGACAAACTCCCGGCAGGAAAAGGCAACGTAACGGGTATTCTGGGACGATTCAGAGGCACCTGGCAGCTTACTCTGCGCACCGCCAGTGATGTAAGTGACTTTACCGGAAGCAGTGAAGGAAGTGGAAATGAAGGTACAGAAACACCCAGCGGGGAAACTAAAACTATTTTTGAAGAAACGTTTGCTACTGACAAAGGAGGGTTCAGCATTGAAGATAAGAAACTCCCTGAAGGAAGCACTTATGTTTGGAAACATGATACATACAATGATGATAACTACATGAAAGCCAGTGCTTTTTTAGGAGGTGCAAAGGAGTCTGAATCATGGCTAATTTCACCTGCAATCGATCTAAGTAACACAACAAATGCCACCTTGACATTTGAACATGCTCATAAATTTGCCGGAACTCCTTCTAATGAACTAACACTTTGGGTTACTGAAACAAGTGCAGAAAATTGGAAGCAACTTACCATTGATAAGTATGGCACCAACAACGACTATAACTTTGTCACTCCGAGCATTGACTTATCAGCTTATGCAGGAAAAACCATCAAGTTCGCATTCAAATATGTAAGTAGCACTGCAGCTGCTGGTACCTGGGAAATAAAGAATGTAAAAGTAACTGCCACTACAGGTAGCAGCACTACTGGAGGAAACGAAGGAACCAGCATCGAACCCACCCCCAACAATTAATGCAAAACGACTGAAGTTATGAATAAACGATTACTTATTTTTACCTTGTTCATTACTTGTGTATATGCCTTCCGTCTGTCAGCACAAGACAGACTGGGGGTATATGCAGCTGCCTTCTATAACCTGGAAAACCTCTGGGATACGGTAGACGATCCCAATAACTCAGGGGATGACGACTTCACCCCTACGGGAAAGTACGAATGGACCCAGACCAAGTATGAGCAGAAACTACAGAATATTGCCAAAGTAATTTCACAGTTAGGAAGAGACTATTGCCCGGCAGGTCCTGCCGTCATTGGAATCGCAGAAGTGGAAAACCGGAAAGTGCTGGAAGACCTTACCCAAACAGCTCCTATCAAGGGAATGGGGTATGAAATCGTACATTTTGAGTCACCCGACCACAGAGGCATCGACGTGGCAGCCTTGTACAATCCGAAACTGTTCAAACTGATTGAGGCAAAAACTTACCCTTTCAACAAGCCGGATATGCCGCACTACAAGACACGCGACATCCTGTTGGTAAGTGGCATTTTGGCGGGAGAACCTTTTCACTTGATAGTCAACCACTGGCCTTCACGCTATGGGGGTTCAGCCTCTTCTCCGTTAAGAGAATTTGCAGCCAGCATCGTGAAGCATATCGGCGATTCCATCCATGCCCAAAACCCGGAAGCCAAGGTACTGATTGTAGGCGACTTGAACGATGACCCTTTCAACAAGAGTTGCAGCGAAGTATTAGGGGCCAAAAAGAACATCAAAGACGTTAAACCCGATGGCTATTACAATGCCACCTGGAAACTATATGACCAAGGTATCGGCTCGCTCTGTTATCAGAACCAGTGGAACTTGTTCGACCAGCAGATTATATCGGGCAATCTTATCGGCAAAGACCGCAGTACCTTGAAGTTCTGGAAAAGTGAAGTGTTCAACCGTCCTTTCCTGCTTCAGAAAGAAGGGAAATACAAAGGCTATCCACTTCGAACCTTCTCGGGAACCACTTTCCAGAATGGTTTCAGCGACCACTTGCCTACCCTGACTTACTTTGTCAAAATAATGAAATAGAAGGTCTATATTTTTCACCAGAAAGGCCGTCCCGACACACCTCGGAACGGCTTTCTTCTTTTATACAGAAATCTTTTAGAGTTTTCTCAAAGTATGACGGACATCATCCCCCTTACTTGCGGTTACGAAACTGCAGCAAGTGGAAACTTATCCTTTACCTTATAGCTGAATCTTCTCCAAATCATCCGGCACATATACTGTTCCGCCGAACTGGGAAGCAGCTTCTGCTGTATAACGGACCTTCCGGGTGGACAATGTCTTGTCCTCCGTGTGATACAACAACAAGTTCTTTACGCCAAGCTGGGCAGCCAGCCGTCCAGCATCGAGCGCCGTGCTGTGATGCTTTTCGTAGGGTTTGAAACGCTCCCGGTCTTCATACAGGCAGAAAGCCTCACACAGCAGCCAGTCGGCTTCTTCCACATAATGGCGGTTACATTCATTGTAGGGTTCATCGCCCAAGCAGACCAATGATTGTCCGTCGGGCAGCGTAGTCCGGAAGCCAAACTGTTTCTCCTTGGTAGAAGCAATGTCAAAACATTCCACTTCCAAGCCAATGGCTTGAAATTTTCCTCCATTCTCTACTTCACACAACAGGATATCTTCTCCCAAACGGGCCACAATCTTTTTAGGCAATGTCATCCGGCAAATCCAGTCGAGCACCTTCACCACCTTTTCATGCCCATACACACGCAACTTGCCCTCGTATTCTCCTTTTTGAATGGCCTGTGCCACCACACGAATCATCCAAATTACTCCCAGAATATGGTCAGTATGCGCATGAGTCACAAAAATCTCATGAATCCTGTTCAAAGGTATATGGGCTTTCTGAAGCTGCTGCAGGATACCGTTGCCTCCTCCCGCATCCACCAGAAAAAATTTTTCACCTCGACAAAGTGCGAAGCACGTATTATAACAGTTCACTACGGCAGCATTGCCCGTGCCCAACATGATTAATTTCATTGAATTCTCCATAATTATTTCCTCTAAAAAACCGATGCAAAGGTACATTTTTTTCTCTTTTAGATTTTTAACATATAAAGAAAATTACCATTATCCCCCACTATCTACCCAACAGCAGCCCTATAAAATCCCTAAGATGTAAAATACAATAAGTGAACAATACTCATCACTTCATCCGCACGACTTAAATCCTTGAATATTCGCCACTTCAATTCTACCATGACTTTAAAAAAAATCCAAAAGGAAAATCACCCCGAATACATATTGTATGAGATACAAAAACAGCAAATCATGATATTGTATGAAAGAAGATATTTATTTCATTGAACAATAAGCTTTTATAATCAAATTTTCCCTATTGCACAAATCAATTAAAAAGACGTTCTTTGCAGAGTAGACAGAAAAATGCTTATGGAATACACAAGACAATTAGCCAACAATCACATCTCGGTCGACTGCGTAGTAATCGGATTTGATGGAGAAAAACTGAAAGTATTACTCGTCAAACGTATGGGAGAAGAAAGTGGGGAAATTTTTCACGATATGAAGCTTCCGGGAAGCCTCATCTATATGGATGAGGACTTGGACGATGCAGCCAAACGGGTCCTTCATGACTTGACAGGCCTTAAAAACGTCAATCTGATGCAGTTTAAGTCCTTTGGTTCAAAGGACCGTACCAAAAACCCCAAAGACATACACTGGCTGGAGAGGGCAGAAAAGGCCAAAGTGGAACGGATTGTTACAATTGCCTACCTTGCCCTTGTCAAAATAGACAAGACACTCAATAAGAATCTGGATGAATACAAGGCCGAATGGGTTGCCCTCGAAGAGATAAAGGATTTGGCTTTCGACCACAACTTGATTATCGCCGAGGCCATGCGGTTTATCCGTCAGCATATTGAATTTAATCCGTCGTGTATTTTCGAACTGCTTCCACGCAAGTTCACGGCCTTACAACTCCGCATGCTCTATGAGGTAGTATATGGAAAACAACTTGATGTACGCAATTTTCACAAAAAGATTTCCATGATGGAATACATTGTACCCTTGGAAGAATACGAGCAAGGCGTTTCCCATCGTGCTGCACGTTACTACCGCTTCGACCGGAAAATCTACAACAAAACAAGAAGATAATTAAAAACAATATAAAAATATGTATTTATTAGGTTATGACATAGGAAGCTCGTCAGTCAAGGCGAGTCTGGTCAATGTAGAGACCGGAAAGTGCGCAGCATCCGCCTTTTTCCCGAAGACAGAAGCTGCCATCATTGCAATAAAACAAGGGTGGGCCGAACAAGACCCGCAAAACTGGTGGGAAAACCTAAAACTGGCTACCCAAGCCGTATTGGCAAATTCAGGAGCCAAAGCAGAAGAAATCAAAGCCATTGGTATTTCATATCAAATGCACGGGCTGGTATGCGTAGACAAGAATCAGCAGGTACTCCGTCCCTCCATTATATGGTGTGATTCCAGAGCCGTACCCTACGGGCAAAAGGCCTTTCAGGAGTTAGGAGAAGCACAGTGCCTTTCCCATCTGCTCAACTCACCGGGTAATTTCACAGCTTCCAAACTGGCATGGGTAAAAGAAAATGAACCGGACATCTATGCCCAAATTTATAAAGTGATGCTTCCGGGCGACTACATCGCCATGCGCCTGACCGGAGAAATCTGTACCACTGTATCCGGATTGTCCGAAGGAATGTTTTGGGATTTCAAGGAAAACAAAGTAGCCGACTTCCTGCTGAATTATTACGGTCTTGACGCTTCCCTTTTGGCCGATGTCCGCCCCACTTTCTCCGAACAGGGGAAACTGACTGAAAAGGTAGCGGCCGAATTGGGATTGAAAGCAGGTACTCCAGTAACCTACCGCGCCGGCGACCAGCCCAACAACGCACTCTCATTGAACGTATTCAATCCAGGCGAAATTGCTTCTACCGCCGGTACATCCGGAGTAGTATATGGCGTGAACGGCAGTGTGAACTATGACCCACAGTCACGTGTCAATACCTTTGCACATGTCAATCATACCGCTTCACAAACCCGTTTGGGCGTCCTGCTCTGCATCAACGGCACAGGTATCCTGAATTCCTGGATGAAGCGTACACTCGCTTCCGACCTAAATTATGCAGAAATGAACGAAGTGGCAGCCCAAGCTCCAATCGGTGCGGACGGCATCAGTATTCTCCCGTTTGGTAATGGCGCGGAGCGTATGTTGCAAAATCAGGAAACAGGCTGTTCCATCCAAGGCATCAACTTCAATCTTCACAACCGCAGTCATCTGTTGCGTGCCGCACAGGAAGGAATCGTATTCTCTTTCCGCTATGGCATCGACATCATGAAAGGCATGGGGATGGAAGTCAAGAAAATCCATGCCGGACACGCCAACATGTTCCTGAGTCCGCTTTTCCGTGACACTCTGGCCGGAGTAACCGGAGCGACAATTGAACTGTATGACACCGACGGCTCTGTAGGCGCCGCAAAAGGAGCCGGAATGGGAGCCGGTATCTACCACGACCACGTAGAAGCGTTTGCCACACTCGACAAACTGGCTGTCATCGAGCCGAAAGCATCCGATGAGACCGCCTACGCCGACGCATACGCACGTTGGAAAGAATATCTCGAAAAATCTACAAGAAAATAAATTATTCATTAACTTCTAAAACAAAATATTATGGCAACAAAAGAGTACTTTCCGGGTATCGGAAAAATCAAATTCGAAGGTGTAGAAAGCAAAAACCCGATGGCTTTCCGTTATTACGACGCAAACAAAATCATCATGGGCAAGCCGATGAAAGAATGGTTGAAGTTTGCAATGGCTTGGTGGCATACATTGTGTGCTGAAGGCGGCGACCAGTTCGGCGGTGGAACCAAGACTTTCCCTTGGAAAGGAAATCCGGACAAAGTACAGGCTGCAAAAGACAAGGCAGATGCAGGCTTTGAGTTCATGCAGAAAATCGGTATTGAATACTACTGCTTCCACGATGTAGACTTGTGCGACGAAGCAGCAACCATCGAAGAATACGAAGCCAACCTGAAGGAAGTCGTAGCCTATCTCAAGAAGAAACAAGAAGAAACAGGCATCAAACTGTTGTGGGGTACGGCCAACGTATTCGGCCATGCACGCTATATGAACGGTGCAGCTACCAATCCTGATTTCGATGTAGTGGCCCGTGCTGCGGTACAAATCAAGAATGCCATCGACGCAACCATCGAACTGGGGGGAACAAACTATGTATTCTGGGGTGGACGTGAAGGTTATATGTCACTGCTGAACACCGACCAGAAACGTGAAAAAGAACACTTGGCACAGATGCTGAAAATGGCTCGTGATTATGCCCGTGCAAAAGGCTTTAAAGGAACTTTCCTGATTGAACCAAAACCTATGGAACCGACCAAACACCAGTATGACGTAGATACAGAAACCGTAATCGGCTTCCTGAGAGCACACGGACTGGACAAGGACTTCAAAGTAAACATCGAAGTAAACCACGCCACACTGGCCGGCCATACCTTTGAACACGAACTGGCTGTCGCTGTCGACAACGGCATGCTGGGCTCTATCGATGCCAACCGCGGTGACTATCAGAACGGATGGGATACCGACCAGTTCCCTATCGACAATTATGAACTGATTCAGGCCATGATGCAGATTATCCGTGGCGGTGGTCTGGGCAACGGCGGTACCAACTTCGATGCCAAGACACGCCGTAACTCCACCGATTTGGAAGACATCTTTATCGCACACATCGCCGGAATGGATGCCATGGCACGTGCATTGGAAAATGCAGCCCGTCTGCTCGAAGAATCTCCTTACAAGAAGATGCTGGCCGACCGCTACGCTTCATTTGACAGCGGAAAAGGAAAAGACTTTGAAGAAGGCAAGCTGACTCTGGAAGATGTTGTAGCATACGCAAAGACCGCAGGCGAACCGAAACAGACCAGCGGAAAACAAGAATTGTACGAAGCTATTGTAAACATGTATTGCTAATGCGTTAAGAATGCAGCGCTCAGCCGGCATGCCCGTCGGTGAAGTTTATCTTCCCCGGCCGGGTATGCCGGTTTTCTTTTCCTCTAAAACTTTTTATTATGGATTACACAAAAAAAGGAAGCAGAGTCTATCTGTTCTCCATCGTACTTGTCGCTGTCCTCGGGGGATTGCTGTTCGGTTATGATACAGCCGTCATTTCAGGTGCCGAAAAGGGTCTACAAGCTTTCTTCATGGGGGCAGATGATTTCATTTATACAGACAGCTGGCACGGAATCACCTCTTCAAGCGCTCTTTTAGGCTGTATCATCGGTAGTGCCCTTTCCGGATTCTTTGCTTCCCGTTTTGGGAGAAAGTTCTCTTTGTTGTTTGCAGGCATTATGTTTTTCCTCTCCGCTCTTGGGTCATACTATCCGGAATTTCTCTTCTTCCCACACGGAGCCCCTTCCTATTCTCTTCTGCTGGCGTTTAATTTTTACCGGGTAATTGGAGGCATAGGCGTAGGACTGGCTTCGGCCATCTGTCCGATGTATATTGCAGAAATCGCTCCGAGCAATATCCGAGGAACTTTAGTCTCCTGGAACCAGTTTGCCATCATTTTCGGACAGCTGGTAGTGTATTTTGTCAACTTCCTCATCTTGGGTGATCACCTGAATCCTGTCGTGGAAATCGTGGACGGGGTGAACCGCATCATGAATCCGGAAGAAGCAGCCTGGACCATTGAAAGCGGATGGCGTCTGATGTTTGTCAGCGAAGCAGTACCTGCCGGACTGTTTACCCTTTTGGTACTGTTTGTCCCTGAAACGCCCCGTTATCTGGCCATGACCGGACGTGATGAAAAAGCCTTGTTCGTGTTGAGTCGAATCAACGGACTGACACAAGCCCAAACTATCCTAAGCGAAATCAAAGCCACAGCGAACGAAAAAACCGAAAAGCTGTTCACTTACGGCTGGATGGTTATCTTCATCGGCATCATGCTGAGTGTCTTCCAACAAGCCGTTGGTATCAATGCCGTACTCTATTTCGCCCCTCGTATCTTTGAAAGCATGGGCATGGGCAATCCGATGGTACAGACCGTATTCATGGGTATCGTCAACATCCTGTTTACTTTACTGGCCGTCTTCACAGTAGAAAAATGGGGACGCAAACCACTGCTGATTTACGGCTCTGCCGGTATGGCTATCGGCGCACTCGGAGTGGCTTTCAGCAATGCCGTTGCAGGACTCTCCCCCATGATACCAGTCATCAGCATCATGGTCTACAGTGCCTCGTTCATGTTCAGCTGGGGCCCCATCTGTTGGGTTCTCATTGCCGAAATTTTCCCCAACACCATTCGCGGGGCTGCCGTAGCCATCGCCGTAGCCTTCCAATGGATATTCAACTTCATTGTTTCCTCTACCTTCCTGCCTATGTATAACATGAGCGCCGGAGATATGGGGGATAAGTTCGGCCACATGTTCGTGTATGGACTCTACGGAGTAATCTGTATCCTTGCAGCCCTCTTTGTATGGCGGCTGGTCCCGGAAACCAAGGGCAAAACACTGGAAGACATGACACGTTTATGGAAAGAAAGGAAGAAATGACCCCTTGCATACCTACAAAAAAAGACATTCAGATAATTTCTGAATGTCTTTTTTTGTAGCGGGACCCGGGATTGAACCGGGGACCTCATGATTATGAATCATGCGCTCTAACCAGCTGAGCTATCCCGCCATTCCATTAAAAAAACCGCCAGGCGTGGAAGCCACCCAACGGCTAAATCATTCTTCGTAGCGGGACCCGGGATTGAACCGGGGACCTCATGATTATGAATCATGCGCTCTAACCAGCTGAGCTATCCCGCCATCATTTCGTGATTGCGGGTGCAAAGATAGAGTAAGTTTTTGAATTGCGCAAGTTTATCTTCTCTTTTTTACTGTTTTTTCAACGAAAAGTGAAAGGAATTGAAGAGATGACTGCATCTAACCCACTGTAAACAAACCCATTCTGCCCTATTTGAAAGAGATTACAGTTTTTCACCTTCTGAAATCTCAATTCCTACCCCACTGCTCTCTACAGAAAAAGTTCTAAAAAAAAGTTCTTCAATCACTATGGAGTGAACAAAAAAATACTTTAATTTGCCGCCGTGCTAAAAAATACAAATAAAAACACCAAAAACATCATGAAAAGAAAAACACAAATTGAATATCCATTGAACCCTTCTTCAAGTATCATTATATGGAATGCCATCAGTACCACCGCAGGCCTGCAACGCTGGTTTGCCGACCAAGTGACCAAAGAAGGGAAAACCTATACTTTCCAATGGGGAAAAACAGAAACACGGCAAGCTATCGTAGTGAACATCCGACCGGAATTCTTTATCCGTTTCCACTGGCTGGACGACGACGAAGCAAAAAGCTATTTCGAAATGAAAATCCATTACAATGAACTGACCACTGACCATTCGCTAGAAATTACCGACTTTGCGGAACCCGGTGAAGAAGAAGATATACGTAATCTATGGGATTCCCAAATAGAGACCTTAAAAAGAGTTTTCGGAGTATAAATCTATAAAATATACAAAACTTTATTTTGCTGTCCGTTTTTTGTGCTACTTTTGCATGCTGATAATATGATACAGGAATGCTACGCATAAAAAAACTTGATATATTCGTTTTAAAGAGTTTTCTACTACTCTTTTCGGGGACATTCTTTATCTGCCTTTTCATTTTCATGATGCAGTTTTTATGGAGATATGTCGACGAACTGGTAGGGAAAGGTCTGGAGATGAGCGTGCTTGCCCAGTTTTTCTTCTTGTCGGCACTGACTCTGATCCCTCTGTCTCTTCCGCTGGCCATCCTGCTAGCTGCCCTGATGACATTCGGTAACTTTGGAGAGCGCTATGAGCTACTGTCCATGAAAGCGGCAGGTATCCCTTTGCTCCGCATTATCCGCCCGGTCGTCCTTTTCTGCGTGTTTCTGGGTGTTATATCGTTTTTTTTTCAAAACGTAATCGGACCGAAAGCGCAGAAAGAGCTGTGGACTTTATTGGTATCCATGAAACAGAAATCCCCGGAAGTCGATATTCCGGAAGGAGTATTCTACAGTGACATTGAAGGCTACAACATCTATGTGAAGAAAAAAGACCGGGAAACAGGTATCCTGCAAGATGTGTTGATCTACAATTTCTCAGACGGATTTGAAAACGCCCATATCATTTGGGCTGCAGAAGGAAAGCTGGAACTGACCGCCGACAAAAAGCATTTGTATCTGCATCTGTACAACGGAGAACAGTTCGAAAACCTGAAGTCACAATCCGTCATTTCACGCAACGTTCCCTACCGCCGGGAGACCTTCAAGGAAAAACATACCCTGATTGCTTTCGACACCAATTTTGAGATGGTGGACGGTAACTTCCTGAACCAACGTTCGGACATCAAGAACATGCGGGAAATTTCACTAGCTATCGACTCACTGAACATGTATGCCGACAGTGTGGGACATGCCATGTATTCGGATGCCATGAAGACGACTTATCGGAAACCGATACTCTCTAAAACTGATTCCACCAAGATTAAGAAAGAGAAACTGGCTTTTGTCAATACCGACAGTATCCTGAACGGAATGACATCGGCACAACGACTAAAAGCCATCAACACCACCGAAGCGCGGCTCTCTTCCCTTATCTCGGAATGGAGCATGAAGAGCTATATGACAAGGGAGGCCGATGGGAACATCCGCCGGCACCAATCGGACTGGCACAAGAAAATCACTTTGTCACTGTCTTGTATCATCTTTTTCTTCATCGGAGCCCCGCTGGGTGCCATCATCCGAAAAGGAGGACTGGGTATGCCGGTGGTCATTTCCGTACTGATTTTCTTACTCTACTACATCATCGACTCCGGAGCTACCCGTGTGGCCAAAAGTGGAGAAATGAACATCGTACTAGGAACGTGGATGAGTACAATTATCCTGGCCCCATTGGGTGGATTCCTGACCTACAAATCCAATAAAGATTCTGTGGTATTCAACATGGATGTCTATGTAGCTTTCTTCCGGAAGATACTGGGCATCAGAGTATCACGCCACATTTTCAAGAAAGAGGTCATCATCCATACCCCCGACTACAGCAGAATCTGTCAGGATTTGGACAAACTCTGCCTGGAATGTGAGACCTACGGCAATACCCATAAACTGCTGGGACCGCCCAACTATTATCAGGTGTTCACCAACAACAAGCACGACGACGCCATCAAAGAAATCAGCCAGCAAATGGAAGGACTGGTGGAAGAACTGTCCAACTCAAAAGACAACGTGCTGCTGAACTTATTGAACAATTATCCGTTCTTATCCATAAAAGCACATAAGAGCGTGTCGGACAACCGCTGGCTCAACCTGTTGATTGGAATCATCGTTCCGGCAGGTCTGCTTATCTGGCTGAACATCTGGCGTTACCGGGTGCGTCTGGACAAGGATTTGAAAACCATCGTCAAGACCAGCCGTGACATACAGGAAAGAATCAAGAAATCATTCTAAACTATCATATCATTATGGAGAAAATCAAACTGAATACAATTGAAGAGGCAATCGAAGATTTCCGCAAAGGAGAATTCGTCATCATCGTAGACGACGAAGATCGCGAAAATGAGGGCGACCTGGTGGTAGCTGCAGAACTGATTACCCCGGAAAAAGTAAATTTCATGCTGAAACATGCAAGAGGTGTACTTTGCGCCCCTATCACCATATCCCGCTGTGAAGAACTGGATCTGCCGCATCAGGTGGCTAACAACACTTCGGTGTTGGGCACACCGTTCACTGTGACCATCGACAAACTGGAAGGTTGTACCACCGGCGTATCGGCTGCCGACCGTGCGGCTACCATCCGTGCGCTGGCCGACCCGACTTCCAAACCGGAAACCTTCGGACGTCCGGGACACGTGAACCCGCTGTATGCACAAGAAAAAGGTGTACTTCGCCGTGCCGGACATACAGAAGCCTGTGTGGATATGGCCCGTCTGGCCGGACTCTACCCTGCTGCAGCCCTAATGGAGGTGATGAACGAAGACGGAACAATGGCCCGTCTGCCGGAATTGAAGAAGATGGCCGATGAATACGGCTTCAAGCTGATTTCCATTGCCGACCTCATCGCTTACCGCCTAAAACAGGAATCACTGGTAGAAAAAGGGGTGGAAGTAGACATGCCGACCGAATACGGACACTTCCGCCTGATTCCCTTCCGCCAGAAGAGCAACGGCCTGGAACATGTGGCCTTGATTAAAGGCACTTTCGCTGAAGACGAACCGGTGCTGGTACGTGTACACTCCTCCTGCGCCACGGGCGACATCTTCGGCTCCATGCGCTGCGACTGCGGAGAACAGTTGCACAAGGCCATGCAGCAAATCGAAAAAGAAGGAAAGGGAGCCATCATCTACCTGAACCAGGAAGGACGCGGCATCGGCCTCATGGAAAAAATGAAAGCCTACAAGCTGCAGGAAGAAGGGATGGACACGGTAGACGCCAACCTTTGCCTGGGACATCAGGCCGACGAACGTGACTACGGAGTCGGTGCACAGATTCTTCGCGAAATCGGAATCCACAAGATGCGTCTGCTCACCAACAATCCGGTCAAACGCGTGGGACTGGAAGCCTACGGATTGGAAATCGTGGAAAACGTGCCTATCGAAGTGACTCCCAACAAGTACAACGAACGCTACCTGCGTACTAAAAAAGACAGAATGGGACATACCTTACATTTCAATAAATAATCAAGACGTATGGAAACAAACAATTTAGTAAAAAGTTATGCCAGCAAGGCTGCGCAAACCGCTTTGTTCCGCAGTGTATATCTTTGGATGACGCTGGCACTGGTCATTACGGGCTTTGTAGCCATGTACGTGGCTAAATCGTACACCCTCATTGAGGCCATGATGCAGAACTCCATCCTGTTCTGGGGATTGCTGATTGCCGAAGTGGCTTTGGTGATGTATCTTTCTGCCCGCATCCATAAAATCAGTTTCACCACGGCTACCCTCCTGTTCATCGCCTATTCGGTACTGAACGGAGTCACAATGTCTGTGCTCTTCCTGATTTATACCCTCAGTTCCATTGCCACGACCTTCTTTGTGACAGCCGGAACGTTCGGAGTAACGGCTTTATACGGTTATATCACCAAGAAAGACCTTACCCGTATCGGCAGTCTCTGCCTGATGGGAGTCATCGGACTGATTATCGCCTCACTGGTGAACATGTTCCTGCACAACACGATGATGGACATGATCATTTCCTATATCGGCGTGCTGCTCTTCGTTGGACTTACAGCTTACGACTCACAGAAAATCAAGCAACTCCTGTCGCACGATGACATTGAAGTCAACGAAACCACACAGAAGATAGCCCTGATGGGAGCCTTGACCCTGTATCTCGACTTCATCAACTTGTTCATTTATCTTCTCCGGATACTTGGAGACAGAAAATAAACCTTTTTCGAAGCTAATTTCTTTTATATGTGGAAGAAATTAGCTTCTTTTGCAAAGAATTTCCAACTTTAATAACACAATAACATGAACCAACTTTCAGATCGTTTGAACAGCCTGTCGCCTTCGGCTACATTGGCTATGTCACAGAAAAGTAGTGAACTTAAAGCTCAGGGGGTTGACGTCATCAACCTGAGTGTGGGAGAACCGGATTTCAACACTCCTGACCACATCAAAGAAGCTGCCAAGAAGGCCATTGACGAAAACTACTCTCGTTATTCACCTGTAGCCGGCTATCCGGCACTGCGCAACGCCATCGTGGCAAAACTGAAAAATGAAAACGGTCTGGAATACACCGCCGCTCAAATCAGCTGTGCAAACGGTGCCAAGCAGTCTGTCTGCAACACCATCCTGGCACTGATCAACAAAGGTGACGAAGTGATTGTTCCGGCTCCATTCTGGGTGAGCTATCCGGAAATGGTGAAACTGGCAGAAGGTACTCCGGTCATCGTACGCGCAGGTATCGAACAAGACTTCAAGATTACCCCGGCTCAGTTGGAAGCTGCCATCACTCCCAAGACCCGTGCCCTGATTCTCTGCTCTCCGTCTAACCCGACAGGTTCTGTCTATTCAAAGGAAGAACTGCAGGGACTGGCAGAAGTCATCGCCAAACATGAACGTGTCATCGTCATTGCCGACGAAATCTACGAACATATCAACTACATCGGCAAGCACCAAAGCATCGCCCAGTTTGCTGAAATCAAGGACCGTGTAGTCATCATCAACGGTGTATCCAAAGCATACGCCATGACAGGATGGCGTATCGGTTTCATCGCCGGACCGGAATGGATTGTAAAAGGCGTGAACAAACTGCAGGGACAGTACACTTCAGGACCTTGCTCTGTATCACAGAAAGCTGCAGAAGCTGCTTATACGGGCACACAAGCTCCGGTAGAAGAAATGCGCAAGGCATTTGAACGCCGCCGCGACCTGATTGTGAAGCTGGCAAAAGAAATCCCGGGATTCGAAGTGAACGTGCCGCAAGGAGCTTTCTACCTGTTCCCGAAATGTGATTCTTTCTTCGGAAAGAAAGACGGTGACCGTGTCATCAACAATGCAGATGATCTGGCAATGTACCTGCTGGAAGTAGGCCACGTGGCTTGTGTAGGCGGTACTTCCTTCGGTGCGCCTGAATGTATCCGTATGAGCTACGCCACTTCCGACGAAAACATCGTAGAATCTATGCGCCGTATCAAGGAAACTTTGGCCCGTTTGAAATAACAAACTGACAACCAATACCTTATAAAAACAGCTCCGAAATTTATCGGGGCTGTTTTTTTATATCCTGAAAACGCACTTGCGTTTCAGAGAAAACGCTTCGACGTTTGAAGTAAAACGCACTTGCGTTTGGAGTAAAACGTAAAGGCGTTTTAATTGAAACGTCCTTGCGTTTGAGTTCAAACGCACTTGCGCTTCACACCAAGCGTAAAGGCGATTCCTTTACAAGTAAAACCGACTTCCCTCTTTCTCTGAAAACAACAAAAAAATAAGGGAACCCCGAAAAGGATTCCCTTATTGTGTGTCATACAGACGACTCGATTATCCCAGGTGAATTGCTTCAGAAGGACAAACATCAGCACAAGTTCCACATTCTGTGCAAGCGTCCGGATTGATTGAATATTTATCACCTTCTGAGATTGCTCCAACCGGGCATTCATCGATACAAGTACCGCAAGCGATACAATCGTCACTAATTACGTAAGCCATTGTTGTAAAAAAGTTAAGTTATTATTAGTCCTAATTTGATAGTGCAAAGTTAATCTTTTTCCTATCAGTTGTCACATCCACTTTACATTTTCTAGTCAATTTATATTCTGTCTAAATAGAATCAGTACATTATTGACTGGTACATTGCCTGTTGCATCCTGGTTCGGATATTGTATTTCACCAGGTTATTCGGGTTTAAGGCAGAAGGGTACGTCCGGTTACTCAAAAAGACGAACACCAGTTCATTATCCGGGTCCACCCACACACAAGTCCCCGTATATCCGGTATGACCGAATACGGAAGCGGGTGCCTCCGGCGTACACGGACTGTTTTCCGGATGCTCCACATCAGGCTTGTCGAAGCCCAAGCCCCTGCGACTGCTGCGCGACTTCAAAGTAGTAAAAAGTTCGCACGTCGCCCGGCTCAAGTATCTCCGGTCGCCACAAATGCCTTTGTCCAGCCACATCTGCGCAATCCGGGCCACATCGTGAGCCGTAGAAAACAAGCCGGCATTTCCCGAAACGCCTCCCATGAAGGCAGCTGCCTCATCCTGCACAAATCCTTGCAACGGTCCGCCGCGCAACAAATCTTTCTCTACAGAAGGAACTATCTGTTCTTTCTTGAATTTACGCAAAGGCTGGAAAGCCGTATGTCTCAGCCCCATCGGAGCATAAAACACGCTATCCAGGTACACATCCATCGGTGTACCCGTAATCTTCTCTACCATCTCCTTCAAGAGCATGAAGTTCAGACAACTGTAGCGGTATGATTTACCTTTCAACGGAGCTTCCACAATCTGCTTCACCACTTCCCGGCAAAACTCCTTGTTCAGGAACAAACTGTCGGCCACTTGAAGCGGATAATCTGCCGACGGAATACGTGACACCCACTCCGGTTTATACCGGAAGTCCTCACACGCATATACATTCTCCGCCAGTTTCAAAGTATGGTTCTTATCGGGTTTCTTACGGAACAGCTCTCCTTTGCACGACTTCATATCGATGGCCTCTTCATAGAAGGGCAAATAAGCCGGAAGCCCCGATTCATGGAATAACAAATCCTGAATCGTGAGACGTGACTTGTCCGTTTTTTTCAATACAGGCAGGTAATCCGATACCCGGTCGGTCAGGCCGAATTTCCCTTCGTCGTACAGTTTCATGACTGCCAGCAGCGTAGCCGTCACCTTGGTCAGCGAGGCCAGGTCATAGAGACTGTTCTCTTTCACCGGAGTAATTCCCTCGTAAGTATAATTCCCGAAGCACTTGTTGTACACCGGAAGTCCTCCCCGCAAAATCATCACATGACAACCCGGATATGCTCCCAGCTTGATACCCTCGTCCGCAATGCTGTCGATACGGGCCAATATGGAAGCATCCATGCCCACCTCCTCCGGCGCATATTTACGAGGAGCATCCGGATCGACCGTGATTCCGTCACCAGCCTTGAACAGTCCGGCCAATGGGATGGACAACCGTCCGTCGGCATAGGCATTGCCTAAAAACAAATCGGCCACCTGACGCTGCACATAGTCCGCATCCGTATGGGCCAAAATGACAGTGGAAGCATGGCGGACCACCGCAGGAATTTTCTCGAGTATCTTCATGTCGCCGAAACAAACCAAAGCCAGCGGTTTGTCTGCTGCCAGACTTTCCAGCAAAGGTGCATAAGGTTCGATTTCCGCAGCGTGCAAAGCCACCAGCACCCGCTGTGCCGGACGCAGACGAGCCCCGATTGCCTCCAGCGAATCCACATTCGCATGCAGCCAGTTGACCGGGAACTCCTCGCGCAACTGATGATAAAAAGGATAAGCCTCCGACAAGGAAGGAGACACACTCAGCAAGGCCGTCCCCGAGACGGACAAATCGAGCGGAAGCAAGGCCAAAGAATCCTTCAGCACCGTCACTGCCGCCTTCGACAGGTTTTGCTGAAGAGCCAACGCTTCCGGAGTATTGATTTTTTCTTCAAGTCCCTCAGCAGGTATCTTCTGACAGGAAGAGAGCCCCAAGGCATACTTGAACATCAGTACCTTCCGGCACTTCCGGTCAATCTCTTCCTCCGACAAATTTCCTTTTTTAATGGCCGTCATGACCCCGTCGATTTCTTTCTTCAGGTTGCGGGGAGCCAGCAACACATCGTTGCCGGCAATCAGTGCCTGTGCGCAGACATCCTCATGTCCTGCAATGCCTTTCATCTCCAAAGCATCCGTCACCACCAGTCCGTAGAAGCGCAACTCGTCTATCAACGTACGCATAATCACCCCTTGCGAGATGGAAGCCGGCTTGTCGCCCAAAGTAGGGGCATGCAGATGGCCTACCATCACGCCACCCACACCGGCTTCAATGGCCTTCTTGAACGGATACAACTCCACACTGTCCAAGCGCAGGCGGTCAAAATTCAGTTCCGGGAGTGCCTTGTGGGAATCAATCTCCGTATCGCCATGTCCCGGGAAATGCTTGCACACCGCCAGCACTCCTCCAGACTCCAGTCCGGTGGCATACGCCACCACCTTGTCGGCCACCCGTCTCGCCTCACTGCCAAACGAACGGGTATTTATTACCGGATTATTGGGATTGTTATCCACATCTGCCACAGGAGCGAAGTTCACCTGCACCCCTATCAGACGGCACTGGCGGGCCACTTCCTTTCCATACGCATAAATCAGTGAATCATTCTGCACGCAGCCTAATACACGGTTGTAAGGAAACGACGGCGTATTTTTCAAACGCATGCCCAGTCCCCATTCCCCGTCGAAGGTAATCATCAACGGCACCGAGGCACACGACTGGGCAAAATTGGTCAGCTGCACCTGCTTGCCGACTTCCCCACCGGTAAACAACAAGCCTCCGATGGCATAGTCCTCCACGGCCTTGCGCAACACATTTTTGGTATACTGGTTCGTCGCCGGCTGGAGTGTATAAACAAACAACTGGCCGACCTTCTGCTTCAAGGTCATACGCTCCATTTGCTTGTCCACCCATTTCCGACAGGCCTCCGTGTCTTGAATCTGCTTTAAAAGAGCAGGCTCCTGTGCCCAGATGCCATTTATCATCAGGCAGCACAACACCAAACTCCACCAACTTCTCTTTATCATTCTACTCTCCTTTTTTTAGTTTTTCTGCATCTTGACCTTCATCTTTCCGACAAAGGCTGCACTTTTCCCCATCTGCTGCAAGGGTACTTCCACTCCATCCAGGTTCTTATAAAATTCCGGACCTTCAAAGAAGGAATGGGAATGTCCTCCCAACACAATATCAATATAGCGGGTATTTTCAATCAGCTCCACGTCTGAATAAGGCTCTCCCTTCCAACCCAGATGCGACAGGCAAATCACCAAGTCACAATGTTCCTGATTCTTCAACAAGTCGGCCACACGCTGCCCTTCCGACACCGGGTCTTCAAACTTCACATTGCCATAGTTGGCATGTGCCACCAGTCCGTCGAGTTCCGGACTCAACCCGAACACTCCGATACGGATACCGTCCCGCTCCAAGATGGTATATTCTTTCACCAAACCTTCCAGCACCGTCCCTGTCACGTCATAATTGGCGCACACAATCGGGAACTGTGCCATCTTGAACAGACGGGCCATATTGTCCAGTCCGAAATCAAACTCATGGTTTCCGATGGTACCGGCGTCGTAGCCCATCTCGTTCATCATCTTGATTTCCACTTCCCCTTTGAACAGATTATAATACGGGCTGCCCTGCGAAAAGTCACCCGAATCAAAGAGCAACATGTCCTTGTGCTCCCGACGCTGTTCCTTCACAAAAGTAGCCCGACGCAATATGCCAGCTTTTCCTGCCAATAACGAATCCGGGAAATAAGAAGCATAAGGTTCTATACGACTGTGCATGTCGTTTGTATGGAATATATACAATTCTTTTACCGACTGGGCTGCCACCATGCCTGCCAACAGGCACATCAGGCACAAACAATATATTTTTTTCATATCTTTCGTTTTCTAGTTCAATTGGACGCACTCACTTTTATTCTCCCTTCTACCTGTGCAGACACAAACTGTCCTTTCTGCTCGCACTGTTTCACCGCATCGAGCAACAGTCCCCGCAGCAACGCATCCTTCGGGAAGGTCTTCGACTGAGCCTTCCGGAAAGCCATCATCCGGTCGTTGCCTTCAGCCAGATAATCGATAGTAGCTACCGTGTAGACTTTCTTCTCTTCCACCGGACGCCCATTGACTTTTGCATCCAGCAGATTCCCTTCTTCGTCAATCTGCAAAGCAGCCCCACTAAGCCCTTCACCATGCACGGACGCAATCTCCGCAAAAAGTTCCTTCAAGGTAGCACCGTCCATCGTCAATATGCACAAGGCATTCTCAAAAGGAGCAATCTCATAAATGGTACCATAGGTAATCTCCCCTTCCGGCATCGCATTCCGGATTCCTCCCATATTCATCACAGCCACATCAGCCGGCTTGCCAATCGCCCGTACAGCCGACTGACGAAGCACATCCGCAATCCAGTTTGACAAGGGCGACTCCGGACGATAGGCACTCAAGGCTCTCGCCGAATGGCCGATTACCGGCTTCATGATACTGTCAACTTTCTGCTGATAAGGCTTCAATATACTCAATGCTTCAGGGTCCGTATTCCGGTCATATTTATCAGTTATGGCAATCCGTCCACCTTCAACACCCACCAGCGAATAGCCTGAACTACACCCGGCCAACAACCATCCGGCAAGAAAACCGACGGCCATACCTTTTACCAATTTCATCTTTACACAATTCATAAAAAATAAGATTTATTTGAAGTCAAAAGTAACGAAAAAAGAGACACAGACAAAAGCTATCTGAAAGCGTTCTCATTTTTTAATAAATTACACAAGAAACATTTGGCCACATCATGAAAAAGCGCTATCTTTGCCCCGCTTTCGCGCAATCGCTGTCAAAGAAGAGTTACTTGATATGTTGCGTTGTAACGATCAAACAATTTAATTTATTACAAAAGATGGATTTAATTAAAATTGCAGAAGAAGCATTTGCTACTGGCAAACAGCATCCTTCATTCAAAGCTGGTGATACTATCACAGTAGCATACCGTATCGTTGAAGGTAGCAAGGAACGTGTTCAGTTGTATCGCGGTGTTGTTATCAAAATTTCAGGTCACGGTGAAAAGAAACGTTTCACTGTTCGTAAGATGTCAGGCACAGTGGGTGTAGAACGTATCTTCCCATTGGAATCTCCGGCTATCGACAGCATCACTGTTAACAAAGTGGGTAAAGTTCGTCGTGCTAAATTGTACTATCTGCGCGCACTCACTGGTAAGAAAGCCAGAATTCAGGAAAAGCGTGCCAACGCGTAATTCAGACTATCCCCTGAAACAAGACAAAATAAAAGAGCGTATCGGTTATCCCGATGCGCTCTTTTATTTTATGACTCATCCAGCATCTCTTTCAGCTTCTTCTTTCCATAAAAGATACGGCTCTTCACCAACCCTATCGGGATGCCGGTACGATTGGCAATTTCCAAGTACTTGAATCCTTTCAACCTCATCGAAACGACTACCCGAAGATTCTCAGGCAACTCATCAATCACCTGACATACCTCCTTAAAGCTATATTCGTCATCCGCAAATTCCATAGCCCGAGCCATTTCCGCACTCACATTACCATCAGACAAGCTCAGAAACATACAATATCTCTTCGACTTGCAAATATTGATGAAAATATTATGCATAATAGCATATAACCAACCCTTAAAATTAACATTTTCATTATACCTCTCTCTATTCTCCAGTGCTTTCAACAAGGTTTCCTGAATCAAATCTTCAGCATCCTCCCTTTGGGGAAACAGCAAATACGCATAACTGCGCAATTTCCCTTCCAAGGCTATCAGCTCCTCCTCAAAATCAAAACTTTCCATATCTGCCCAAGCCCTATTCTCTTATATAATATATGATTCCTAACCACGACACAACATCGGCATACCTTGTCCGCTAAAATACAATTGAAAGGCCATGTAAATCCCAAAGGACCATATTTCATTATTAAGCTGCTCATTGACAACTTCTTCTATTCTTTTATCCATAATTTTTCTTTTTGAATTGAATTAACAACTCGACACGACAAATTTACATCACAAAAGGATATCAAAACGACTTTTTGTCGCATTTGTTTTAGTAAATAAGACAAAATGTCCACACTCCACATAACAACTTTTGAAACTTTTTTCAATTCATCAAAGTATAACAGAACCCTCAGCAGCGCACATCTTTTCCCTTACACGACAAAAGACTTTTATCGCCCCAAGAATTCCACCACTGTTCAGTGCTTACCGCCTATACGAAAAAAGAAGAATGGCATAAATTTTGCATCAAAGATGCATGACAAGACAAAACAAAAAGAAATAATAGAAGAGAAAAATCTGATTACGGAAGGAATCGCGATCTACAACATGAAATGCTTTCATATACAATCCAATTGTTAGCTTATTTCCCCCAAAAGCCGTTATTATAAATGGTGAAGCGTGGGGAACTTTAGCATTACCTGTTCAGAAGTATCCCCATACTTGATAACCGAGTAATACATAAAGCCCCACGCCTATTATAAATACATTTTCGTTCTGAATTGCAAATATAAATAGTCCGTGGAGCGTCTTTGTATTATCCATTGTTATCGTTACGAAATTGGGGATTTCCTGAACTTGTGGATAATGTCAAAACGCTTCTAATATTTTCTTTTCTCTTTTAGAGTAAGACAAATATACAAAATTTTTAAATCGCACAGAAAAACGGCACTATTATTTTTCACTTTCACCCCAGAAAGCCAATTACAGAAACCTTAAAACAAAAAAAGAGAGCCACTCAACGTGCCTCTCTTTTTGGTGATCCGCTTGGGGCTCGAACCCAAGACCCCAACATTAAAAGTGTTGTGCTCTACCTGCTGAGCTAGCGAATCAATCCTTGTTTGCATCGGTTATTTCCCGATTGCGAGTGCAAAGGTAGGTGTTTTTATCATAACTACCAAATATTGGCCCTATATTTTTTCAATATTTTCTCACTTCATTATGCATCTACCTGTTTCCCAACTATTTATTCTGTTCCTGTTTCAGTGCTTTCTGATAACAGCAGCGACACAAAGGCTCATACTCCTCTTTCTCACCGAGCAAAACCCGTTTTTCATTCGATACAGTACGATGCGACACGTATGCCAGATTTCCACATTTCACACAAATGGCATGTACTTTCGTGACCTCATCGGCAATGGCACACAATGCCGGCATCGGTCCAAAAGGAATACCCTTAAAGTCCATGTCCAATCCGGCAACAATCACCCGGATACCCTGGTTGGCCAGTTCATTGCACACCTCCGGCAATCCGTCGTCAAAAAACTGAGCCTCATCAATCCCCACCACATCAATCTCTGAAGTAAACAAAAGAATACTTGCAGAAGAATCAATCGGAGTCGATTTGATACTATTATTATCATGCGACACCACATCCTCCTCCGAATAACGGGTATCTATGGCCGGCTTGAATATTTCCACCCGTTGATGGGCAAAGGTAGCCCGCCGCAAACGCCGAATCAATTCTTCCGTTTTCCCTGAAAACATGGAACCACATATCACTTCTATTCTTCCTCTCCGGCAAGTTTCTTCCCGGTGGTCTTCTGAAAATACTACCATATAGCTTCATTCTATAAAACAAGTGCAAAATTACAACGATAGGTTGAAACTGCCGAAAAATCGACGTTTTTTTATTAATAGTGGCGAAAAGGACATATAAAGAGAAAACTTCTGTTAAATGTTTGATGAATCAGGTGCGTGAAGACGAAAACTTTTTACCTTTGCTTTATCACATATAAGAAAAGAAAATGGGTAAACTATATGTCGTACCTACTCCGGTAGGCAATATGGAGGACATGACTTTCCGTGCCATCCGCATCCTGAAAGAAGCGGATTTGATTTTGGCTGAAGATACACGCACATCGGGTATCCTGCTGAAGCATTATGAAATCAAGAATGCCATGCAGTCTCATCATAAGTTCAATGAGCACCAGACCGTGGAAAGCGTGGTCAACCGCATCAAAGGAGGGCAAACTGTGGCCCTGATTTCTGATGCAGGCACTCCGGGCATATCCGACCCCGGGTTTCTGGTAGTGAGGGAATGTGTCAGAAACGGCATAGAAGTGCAATGTCTCCCTGGAGCCACCGCTTTTGTACCGGCACTGGTTTCTTCCGGTCTGCCGGACGAACGTTTTTGTTTCGAAGGTTTCCTTCCACAAAAAAAAGGCAGAATGACCCGTCTGAACGGTCTGAAAGAAGAAACACGCACAATGATTTTCTACGAATCACCCTATCGGCTGGTAAAAACCCTGACGCAGTTTGCAGAAATTTTCGGAGCAGACCGTCCGGTATCCGTATGCCGTGAAATCTCCAAAATACATGAAGAAAGCGTACGCGGCACTTTACAGGAGGTCATTGCCCACTTCACAGAAACTGAGCCAAGAGGAGAAATCGTCATCATACTTGGAGGAAAAGAAAACTAAATTATAATTCTAAATTAAAAAGTTATGAGAAAGGTTGTTTTATCTGCTTTATGTGCTGCCGCATTATTGACAGCATGTAACAATTCCGGCCAGGACAAAAGCACACTGCAAGCCCAGAACGATTCACTGATGCTTGAACTTTCCAACCGCGACACAGAGCTGGACGAAATCATGGGATCTTTTAATGAAATTCAGGAAGGATTCCGCGAAATCAATGAAGCTGAAAACCGTGTAGACTTGAAAGAAGGTACCCTCGAAAGCCAGTCGGCTGCCGACAAAATAAAAGAAGACATCCGCTTCATCAGCGAAAAACTGAAATCAAACCGTGAGCAGATTGCCAAGCTGGAAGCTCAGCTGAAAAACAGCAATTACCAGTCTGCACAACTGAAAAAAGCGGTCAAGAACCTGACTGCAGAACTGGCTGCCAAACAACAGCAAATTGAAACATTGCAGGCAGAACTGGCTGCAAAGAACATCCGTATCGCCGAACTGGACGAAGCAGTCATGGACCTGAACAAAAACGTAGACGAACTGAGTGCTGAAAACGAAGCCAAGACAAAGACAGTAGAAGCGCAAGACCAAGCACTGAACACTGCCTGGTATGTATTCGGAACGAAATCTGAACTGAAAGACCAGAAAATCCTGAAAAAAGGAGATGTCTTGAAAGACAACGAATTCAACAAGGATTATTTCACACAGATTGATATCCGCAAGGAAAAAGAAATCAAGCTTTATTCCAAACGTGCCGAACTGTTGACTACCCATCCGCAAGGTTCATACGAACTTGTGAAAGACGATAAAGGCCAGTTGACCTTGAAAATCAACAATCCGAATGAATTCTGGAGCGTATCACGTTATCTGGTAATCCAAGTAAGATAAAGATAAATTCAAATTCATAGTATAAAATCCTCTTATTCTTCATAGGAACAAGAGGATTTTTTATATTGATTTACTTCCACACTTCCCTTTCAAACAAATGAAACGACGAAACTCCATTTTCCAAAATTTTTGTATTAACAAATAATATTTCTAAATTTGCATTTATTATTTGCATAATACCATGAAACGACATTTCCTGCTATACTCAATATTTACCATAATTTCCATTTTTGCATGGGGAAATTCCACCATTTCCAGTGATTACATTAATTTCAGCCCGCTAAGAAACCTCATTCAACTTCCCACAAACGAAGTCCGAAATCTTTTTCAAGACAAAGAAGGTTACATCTGGATTGCCACTTATAATGGATTGGTACGCTATGACGGGTATTCCACAAAAGTATATCATGCCGAACCTGATGGCGGAGAAAAATCGATTGATGGGTTCATCAATGCAATCGCAGAAGATTACCAGCGCAATTTATGGATTGGCACACACAACGGATTATACAAACTGAATAAAAAGAACGATAACATAGAAAGAATTGCACTTCCACATCCACAAGTGACAAATGTAGAAACAGTCGCATGCACACACAAAGGAGCTGTATGGGTAGGAACCAATAAAGGGCTGTTCATAAAGAAAGAAAGTGAAGCCAACTTCACCCAATATAAGTTTGAAACAAACATTGATGTCAAATCCATATTAGAAGACAAGCAAGGTCAGATCTGGATTGGCACATGGAGCCAGGGGCTCTTCCGCTATGATCCCATGCGGAACCAACTTTATACTTACCACAATGTATGTCCCAGTAATTCTGCACATGTCATTTTCCAAGATAAGAATGAAAATATATGGATTGGCACATGGAGATATGGCTTATTAAAAATGCAGAATCCATACGACATGCATCACTATGAGTTTATCCGATACACCCATGATAAAAACAATCCTTCAAGCATCGCCGATAATATTATCTATGCCATCACTCAAGACAGAAATACCGGAAAAATCTGGATTGGCTCTCGAAGTGCACTCAGTATCATGGAATCGGAGGATGGAACGTTTACTAATTACTACCCGAGTGATAAAAGCGGACATCTTCCTTTCAATGAAGTAGACGCATTGCTATCCAGTTCAGACGGGCTGATGTGGATAGGAATGCTCGGTGGAGGAATCCGGGTAGCAAACACAAATGCCAGAAAGTTCAGCCTGAACTCACTCAGAAGCATACGTGACATTTTTCCCAGTGCGTCGGTACGGGCCATTTGTCCCATTGACAAGAACTGGATTTGGATAAGTATCATGGGATTCGGATTTGTAAAATACAACATGCAAAGCCATGAGGTCATTCCCTATAACCAAATGCCAGCGTTCAGGGACTTACCCCCCGTATCCACCGTCAATGAAATCATCCGCCTCAGAGAAAAAGAAGAATACTGCTTTGCCACATGGGATGACGGACTCTGGATCTTTAATGGGAAAAAGGTAGAAGAAATAAATATTGACTCCTATCCACAACTGACGGATGTGTGCATTTATTCCGTACTGGAAGACAAGCAAAAAAATATATGGCTAGGTACTCGCAGTGGAATCTTTTTACTCACCCCTCAAAGGAAAATGTACGCACTGAATGACTTGATAGGGAACAATACATATATTCCTCCCAAGGAATCTATATTCCGTTTGCAAGAAGACAAGGACGGCAATATCTGGGCCGCAACTCCAAATTCGGGAATTTGGAAAATCACACCCCAAAACCATAAGTTCGTAACCCAACAATACAGCATCAATCTGGGAAATGCAGAAGCTGTGGGTGCCATGACGCTATACATTGACAGTGAGAATACCATTTGGGCCGGTACGAACGGGAAAGGACTGAATGTTTACAACCCCCGCAAAGATTGCTTTCAGGATGCATTGCCCAATACAATGAAAAAAGGAGAAGTCGTATCTTGCATACTTGAAGATAACCAGAAAGGGCTATGGGTTACCATGACCTCTGAAATGATCCATATCGACAAGACGAAAAAAGGAGATAACATACAAATATTTACCACAGAAGACGGACTGCAAGACTACATCTTCAATCGAAATGCTTGTGCAAAAGGAGAAGATGGCAAATTATTTTTCGGTGGGGTACACGGCATAAACAGTTTCTTCCCGGAAGAAATCAATTATGATACTGTTTCATATCCTGTGGTATTAACCGACCTGAAAATCTACAACACCTCCATTTCACACATGTCCGACACAGAACTGCAAAAAATAATGGATTCCTCCTTGGAATATGCACAACATATAACTCTTTCATACAAACAGAATAATTTCAGTATCGGTTTTTCAGTATTAAACTATATCAATCCGGTACTGAATAAATATGAATATAAACTGGAAGGATATGATAATCAGTGGATTTCCACAGGAGGTTATCAACCGGCCGCATTCTATAACAACCTTCCAGCAGGTACTTATACATTTTATGTAAGAGGAAGTAATCCGAATGGATTATGGTCGAACAACATTCGTTCTGTAACCATTACAATCCTACCTCCTCCCTGGCTAACTTGGTGGGCTTATTGCATCTATGCCATTTTGCTTTCTTTATCAGTCTGGTATGTCTATAAAATCATACGTAAAAGAATCCATTTGCAACAAATGGTAGAATTGGCCAATATGCAACGCCAGAAAAACGAAGAAATCAATCACAGCAAATTGCAGTTCTTCACCAATATCACCCATGAGTTGCTGACCCCATTATCCATCATTTCCGCTTCCATTGATGAAATAAAAATACATTTCCCGGAAACCCGGAACTCACTGCCGGAAATAGAAGATAACCTGTTGCGATTAAAACGATTAATACAACAGATACTGGAATTCCGGAAAGTGGAAAACGGACGTCAGAAGCTGAAGGTCTCTTACGGAAACCTGACCACCTTCCTCCAACATTCTGCGCAGGCTTTTACTCCATTGGTCAGAAAAAGAAATCTGCACTTTGCTTTTCAGAATATGGATACTCAATACCAGGGGTATTTTGACCATGACAAACTGGATAAAATCATTTACAACCTTTTATCCAATGCTGCCAAATATACCACAGAAAATAAAACAATTACTATAGCACAAGCTTATCATAGCGAACAAAATCTTTTCCAGATAAGTATCAGCAACCCAGGAGAACCAATACCTGAAAACAAGCTGAAACACTTGTTTGAAAGATTTTATGAAGGAGAATATCGTAAATTCCATACCATTGGCACAGGAATAGGACTTTCTCTGACTAAAGACCTCACCCTCTTACATCATGGACAAATAAAAGTGGAGAGTGACAAAGAAAAAGGAAATACGTTTACCGTATCAATACCCATAAACAAAGATGCGTATAGCAAAGAAGAAATTGACGAAGAAAACGAGAACTACGAGACCATAGAGTCAAACATACCACAGGAAACCACAGACCTTCTATCTGTGAATGCCCTCCAAACATTTCCAGACCATAGCCCCAATAAAGAAAAACCGTCCTTATTATTGGTGGAAGACAATGAAGAACTGCGGAATGTAATGCGACGTATCCTTACAGATTATTTTGACCTTACAGAAGCGTCTTGCGGTGAAACCGCTTTGCTCCAACTGGAAGACAAAAATATAGATATCATCGTGTCTGACGTCATGATGCCAGGAATGGATGGATTTGAGCTATGCAAAAAAGTAAAAGAGAAATTCGAGACAAAACATATTCCAGTCATCCTGTTAACCGCTAAAACCAGTGATATTGACAGAATAGAAGGATACGAAGCGGGAGCCGACGGATATATATGCAAGCCTTTAAATATTTCAGTTTTGCTTGCCAAAATAGATAACCTGCTGAAGAAAAGTGAGTCTCACAACGGTAACTCCAGAAAACAACTGGTTTTCGAGGCCAAGCATGTGGATTATACAAGTCAAGATGAAGAATTCCTAAAGAAAGCCGTCGAATGTGTAAATGCACACTTGAGTGATGTAGATTTCGACACGGTGACATTTGTCAAGGAAATGCAGATGTCCAGAAGTACATTAAATGAGAAGCTGAAACAACTGACCGATATGACACCGCTGACATTCATATCAAGCATACGTCTGCAGGCCGCGTTCCGCCTACTGGAGGAAAAGAAAAAAATACGAGTTTCCGAACTGGCCTATTCGGTTGGCTTCAATGACCCTAAATACTTTAGCCAATGCTTCAAGAAAAAATTTGGATTTCTGCCTAAAGAATATACTACAAACAAGGGAAACGACAAGGAATAGAGAATTCTTCACACCGTAAAAAGAGGAAAAAATAGCAGAAAAGGAGGAAATTTTAGCTTTTATCCTTTTCTGCTATTTTTTCACCACCCCATCGATTTCATAAAACTAATTTTGAGCATGCTCAACCAAAGAAAGCAAACTTAAACATTAATATTATGAAACGTAGAAAACTAAATGTAAGTAAAATGTTAGCTTTAGGACTGCTCATATCCTATTCTACCCACATTGAAGCTAACATTGCCAACGAAACAACCGGTATTCAACAAAACAACGCCTACAAAGTTTCTGGAGTTGTCACTGACACGAATGGAGAACCAGTTATTGGAGCCAGTATTGTGGAAAAAGGCACATCCAATGGAACAATCACAGACCTTGATGGAAAATTCGTACTCGAAGTCAATGCAGGAGCCACATTAAACATATCTTATATAGGTTATAAAAGCCAGGAAGTAAAAGTTGACCGCAATGGATTATCACTGAAGCTCACCTTAAAAGAAGATACTGAAACACTAGACGAAGTTGTCGTAGTAGGATACGGAACCGTCCGTAAGGCCGACTTGGCAGGTTCCGTGGCTGTCATGGACAACAAGTCATTCAAGGACCAGCCTGTAACCCGTATCTCCGAAGCACTCCAAGGACGTGTATCCGGCGTACAGGTAGAAAACAGTGGAGTACCCGGTGGAGACATCCGAATCCGTGTCCGTGGAGCCAACTCTGTAAACCTTAGCAATGAGCCTCTGTATGTGGTGGATGGTATCGTGCGTGAAGGCGGTCTAAGCGGACTGAACACTGATGATATCAAATCTATTCAGGTGTTAAAGGATGCGTCCTCTACTGCCATATATGGTTCTCGAGGTGCCAATGGAGTCGTGTTGGTTACCACAAAGACAGGTGTGGCCGGCCAAACTCAAATTACATTTGATGCATCAGTAGGTGTATCCAACGTATATAAACACTATGATATGCTCAGCCCATACGAATATGCTGAAGCATATAATTTCTGGTATCCAGGAAACGGTTACTCTGACAGCGAACTGGAAGCCCTCAAGACAGGGAAAAAAGGAATAAACTGGCAGGATGAAATGTTCCGTTCCGGCTTGGTACAGAACTACAAACTGGCCCTCTCAGGAGGTAGTGAGAAAACACAGTATTATGTTTCTGCAAACTATGTGAACGAACAAGGTGTATTGCGTTATTCCGACAATGAAAGATACTCCGCACGCGTCAACTTGAATTCAGACGTGACCAAATGGCTGACAGTTACTACCGACATACAATTCACTCATGGCGTAAGAAACGGAAACACCTACATTGCCAGCAAAGGAAATCCTATATTCAATTCATTGAACTATGACCCGACCATGGACATGTTCACTGAAGATGGAAAATATAATGTAGGTAAAAACACCACTGGAGGTAACCCGCTGGCAGCCATTGAGGCCACAGACAATGAACTGCGTACTTATGCAGCCACCGGTAACCTGTCTCTGCGCTTCAAGATTATCGACGGATTGACATTTACGACTACAAACGCTTTCGATTACCAAGATAACAAATCTTATTCCTTCTCTTCTGCTAAATCGGGCCCCACAGCCATCAGCAGTATGGGAAACAGTGATGCCTTCCGGATGATGCTGCAATCAACGAATAACTTCACTTACATGAAAAAGTTCGGCAAGCACAACCTGACTGCTACGGCTGTATGGGAAGCTACCTCTACTGAATATCGTAACATGAACATCGGTGGAAACAATCTTTCAACAGAAGCCGTAGGATGGTGGAACGTAAACATGGCAAGCACAAAGACATTAGGGAACAGTTATTCAAGAGAAACTTTGTTATCTGGCGTAGGACGTGTGATCTACAACTATAACGACCGCTACACCCTGACGGCTACATTCCGTGCCGATGGTTCGTCCAAATTCAGCACAGACAAATGGGGATACTTCCCGTCTATCGCTGTAGCATGGGATATCAGCAATGAACCTTTCCTGAAGGATTTCAAAGCTTTACAAAACATGAAACTACGTGCCAGCTACGGTGTAATTGGTAATCAAGGTATCAGTTCATACTCTACTCTTGGATTGTTAGGACAAGCTTATACCAACTATGGTACTTCTTCTCAATTGTATTATGGCTATTGGCCTACATCACTGCCAACCCCTGATGTGACTTGGGAAAAGACCAAACAGTTTGACTTGGGACTGGAATTTGCAGTATGGAACCAGCGCCTGTCATTCTCATTCGACTATTTCTACAAACGTACAGTCGACTGCTTGATGCAGGAACCTATCCCTGGATATAATGGAGGCGGCAATTACCTTGCCAATGTAGGACGTATCGACAACAAGGGTATCGACTTCTCTATCAATGCCCGCCTTATTCAGATAAAAGACTGGCAATGGAACTCCACTCTGACAGGTACCTATCTGAAGAATGAAGTGAAAAGCTTAGGAACTAATGAATATATTTACGGAAAAACTCCGGCAGACAAGATGGCCGATGAATCTACTATCGTCATGCCAGGCTACAGCATTGGTTCTTTCTATGGATATGTATGGGAAGGAATCAGTAAGGATGGTAAAAACGTATATGCAGATTTGAACAATAACGGAAGTATCGATGCTGGCGACCGTACCGTAATCGGTAACGCAAACCCGAACTTCACCTTTGGATGGAACAATACAGTAAACTATAAGAACTGGGATCTGAGTATGTTCCTGACTGGAGCCTTTGGAATGGACCGTCTGAACCTGGTACGCTATGCCATGTCCACCTCCATCTCGGATGCATCCTTCATTAACACAAAAGAAGCATATGAATACAACTGGGATGTCAATCCGACCAATGCCAAATTCGCATCCTTACTGAACGGAGGTACTAACTATGCAAACTCAACTCAATGGGTAGAAAATGCCAGCTATGTACGTTTGGCAAACTTAAGTATTGGATATACTTTCCCAAAATCTAAGACTAAATTTGCAGACATCCGCTTGTCTGTCAGCTGCCAGAACCTGTTTACCATTACCAAATATAAAGGTATGGATCCTACAGCCTCAGCCTTTACAGACGACTCTTCAAAGAGTGTAGATGTGAGCAGCGGTGTAGATATAGGTGGTTATCCTACTCCTAGAACTTTCACCTTTGGTGTAAAGATGAATTTCTAATATCACAAAGCATAGAACTTTTAATAAATCGATTATCATGAAAACAAAAATATTTATAAGCGCATTAATGGCTTGTGCAGTGGCCATGACCTCTTGCAGTGACTTCCTGACCGAAGACCCGAAGGGACAAATGGTACCCGAAAATTACTTCACCTCACAAAACGACCTGGATGGTGCCATCAACGTACTATATGCCCAAGTGCAATATTCCATTAACGGTACACATACCTTATCTCCTAACTGGATGGGAGACGACTTGACCGCACTCACAAGTGGAAACAAAGATGTATATCGGGAATTCGACAGCTACAAAGTGAATGACAACAATGCCGATTCAAAGAGTGCATGGAACACCAACTATGCAATCATAAAGGCTGCCAACTTTATTGTTAATAACGTAGAAAAAGTTCCCACAACTGAAGACGAAATTAATATTGGAAAAGGACAAGCACTCTTTTGGAGAGCTGTGGCTTACTTTAAACTGGTACGCTGGTATGGAGAAATTCCTTTGATTCTTACCACGGATTTGGATTTTAATGTCAACAAATCTACAATAGCACAGATTTATGCTCAAATATGCAGTGACCTGGAAGAGGCTGAGCGTATTTTACCTTATACCTATACTTCTTCTCCACGGATTGCAGACGGACTGAACAACTATATTAACAAAGGTGCTGCACAAGCGGTATTGGCCGCCGTTTATATGGCTCGGGCAGGCTACCCACTGAATGAAACCTCTTACTATAGCAAAGCAGCCCAAATGGCTAAAGCTGTAATAGATGGTGTGAACAATAGCAACTACTATTACAAACTGGAACCTAACTACAAAGACCGGTTCATGTATGTATCCAACCCCTACTCACAAGAAGGTGTAGTAGCTGTCAAATTCAACAAAGACAACCCATGGGGATGGTCGGGACTAGACTCTTGGAACTCTGTTTGTCAGGCATACGAATCTGTCACCAATGGTGGATGGGGCGATGCCGTAGGCGAAATCAAATATTGGAAAGAAATGCCGGAAGGACCACGAAAAGATGCCATTTATGGAAGTGACGGAGGTAAGATCCTAGTTGAAAAGAACACTTATAAAGATCAGCTGATTGATTGGTATCAGAAAGACAACAACGGTGCTTTTATCCTCAACGAATGTCATCCGATGTTCCGCACTTTACTATATGGAGGAGGTACGGATGGAAGTGCAATGAATGACTATAATGACCGGGAATACACCATGAACAACGGTATCTGTAGCCAGACATTATATTTGGTTTCATATAGTGAAGTACTGCTTTGGTACGCAGAAGCACAAGCACGTAGCGGCTCCGTAAATGAAGAAGCCAAACAATGTTTACAGAAAGTTCTGGACCGTGCATACGGCGAAGGAATAGACAAAGCGGAAAATTATGCCAATGACCCGACAACATTTGCAAACAAATGTTTAAAAGAACACGGATATGAAGTTACAGGATATTATGTAGCTCTCGTAGTTCGGGCCAATGACCAGCTCCGTATGGATGACCTCAAAAACACATTTGCTTCACGCCAGGCAAATACTCCAGTAGAAGTCGCTCCAGGCGTATCTTTGACAGAAGGTGTGGAAGTAAAAGGAAGCTGGGATGATTCGCGCAACTATGCTACAATTCCTTCATTTGATGCTGATCTGAACGGAAACTTGAAATAAATTATTTTAAATAAAAGTCACAGGTAAATAGCACTTTTCCTGTGACTTTTTTATTTCTCTCAATCTAATACAATCTATGAAAATAATCAAAAATCTATTTATAATTGCATCCCTATGTATAGTCGGATGTACTTCTGCTCCTCCCATATATTATTTGGATGCCACAAATGGAGACGATACGAATTCCGGACTTTCTGCAGATCATGCATGGAAGACATTGAAACGAACAGAAAATCTTTCTTTGGAAAAAGGAGCCAAATTATTGTTCAAACGTGGAGAAACTTTCAGGGGAGAACTGAGAATAACCGGGAAGGGAGATGCTCAAACCCCTGTCGTCATTGCCGCTTATGGTGAAGGAGAACAGAACCCACGTATCATAGGAAATGACTCTTCCATGTACGCTGTATGTATCTCCAATTCTGATTATCTGACTATCCAAAACCTGGAGATAATCAATACAGGAAAAAAAGCATTGGCCGGTCGTACAGGACTAAAAGTGGAGTGCATGAATTATGGTGTATCACATAACATTAGGATTAATAATATTACCATACGGGATGTCAATGGCTCCCTCGTCAAAGAAGAAGGAGGAGGTAGTGGAATTCTAATTGTCAATGGCGGCGACAGTATTCGTTCACGCTTTGACAGTCTGACGATTGAGAATTGCCATATCCTACGTTGTGCACGTAATGCCATAATCTGGAGCGGATATTATGACCGAAAAAATTGGTATCCGAATATCCACACCATCGTAAGAAAAAATCTCATTGAAGAAGTTCCAGGTGACGGCATCGTTCCCATTGGATGCGACAGCACACTGATTGAATACAATCTTATGTGCGATTCTCCCGACATTCTTCCCATGACAGAAGCAGCAGCAGGCATCTGGCCCTGGAGTTGCGACAACACCATCATACAATATAATGAAGTGAGCCACCATAAAGCTCCCTGGGATGCCCAAGGTTTTGATTCTGACTACAATTGTCAAAACACGCTCATACAATATAACTACAGTCATGACAATTATGGAGGAATGGTGTTAGTGTGCAATAACGGAGACGCTGAAGACTACAGCTGCGGAAATATCGGAAGTACCGTTCGATATAATATCAGTATAGGCGATGGCATACGCCCCAAAGAAACAAGACAAGGAATGTTCTCGCCCGGTATTCATATCGCAGGTCCAGTAAAACGCACCTTAATTGAGCGAAATATCGTACACGCCAATCATAAGCCATCCCCTACCACAGACCGGACAATGGTTACTTCTGATTCATGGAGTGGATATGCTGACAGCACCTGCTTCCGGCAGAATATTTTTTACGCCGCAGAACCGAGCCGTTTTGACCTGACCTCTTCAACCCGAAATATCTTTGAACAAAACGCTTATATTGGCAAATTCAAAAACCAACCGGAACACACTCCTAACCTCAAAGCAGAAAATATTTACAAAACACAAGTTCTGGATATATCGGCTGACGGATATAAAGGTTTGTATCATCTTATGGATTCTATGACAATAAAAGGTCATCAACTTCATTACATAAATCCAACACTTGCTGAAACCTTCTTCAATACGATATTCGTAGAAGCCCAATAACAATCATCCCCTCATTTCTCCTGATACCAGAAAAATGAGGGGATAATGTTTTCTTTCTCAGACGTTATGAATCAACGTCCAAAACGTTCTTTCAATTTGGCAAGCATATCTTTAGTCATCGCATCCAGGTCATATTCAGGTTTCCAGCCCCACTCTTCGCGGGCACAAATATCATCCAACGAATTCGGCCATGACTCGGCAATAGCCTGACGCAAGGGATCCACCTGATATTCCATTTCAAAATCTGGAAGATACTTCCGTATCTGCTGATAAATGGTGTCCGGCTCAAAACTCATGGAAGCAATGTTAAATGAATTACGATGCACCAGCTTCGTCGGGTCTGCTTCCATAATTTCAATTGCAGCCCGCAAAGCATCCGGCATATACATCATGTCCATATAAGTGCCAGCCGCAATCGGACAAACAAACTTTTCACCTTTTGCCGCCGAATAATAAATATCTACCGCATAATCGGTAGTACCACCTCCCGGAGGAGTCACATAAGAAATCAATCCCGGGAAACGGACTGAACGGGTATCGACTCCAAAACGTGTAAAATAATAGTCACTCAGCAACTCTCCTGAAACTTTTGTCACACCATACATGGTCTTCGGACGCTGAATAGTGTCCTGAGGGGTCTTGTCTTTCGGAGTTCCGGGACCAAATGAGCCGATGGAACTCGGTGTAAAGACGGCACAATTCTTCTCACGAGCCACTTCCAGCGTATTGAACAGACCGCCCAATCCGATTTTCCAAGCCAACTGAGGTTTGTTTTCGGCCACGGCCGAAAGTAAAGCCGCCAGATTATAGATGGTATCTACCTGATATTTCGTCACCGCATCAGCTATTTGCTGAGAATTGGTAATATCCACAATGGCAGAAGGACCTGATTCTTTCAGTTCTCCTTTTGGTTCTGCACCCGGAATATATCCAGCCACTACATTGCCCGTATAATTCTTTCTCAAAAGCATCGTAAGTTCCGAACCAATTTGTCCGGTAGCTCCAATTATTAAAATGTTTTTCATCTGTATGCTAGATTTTAAAATTACGAGGCAAATATACAAAAGTTATCATAGATAAAATAAAAATACGCCGCTTCTTTTTTCTAAATAAAAAAAATTGCATCTTTGCATAAGCAAAAACCTTAATATCAATATATGTATACCAATTTTAGAGATTTCCTGAAAAAGGAACTTGCCGACATCGAAGCTGCCGGCTTATACAAGAAAGAACGTATTATAACCACTCCACAGCGTGCAGACATCAAAGTCAACGCAGGAGAGGAAGTGCTTAACTTCTGTGCCAATAATTATTTGGGACTCTCAGACAACAAACGTCTGATAGAGGCAGCCAAAAAAGCAATGGACACACATGGCTACGGAATGTCGTCCGTACGTTTCATCTGTGGTACACAAGACATTCACAAACAACTGGAAGCAGCCATCTCCGACTATTTCCACACGGAAGACACCATTCTGTATGCCGCTTGTTTTGATGCCAACGGTGGTTTGTTCGAGCCTTTGTTCACTGAAGAAGATGCCATCATCTCGGACGCTCTGAACCATGCTTCCATCATTGACGGTGTACGTTTGTGTAAAGCCAAACGCTATCGCTATGCCAATGCCGACATGGCCGATTTGGAACGTTGCCTACAGGAAGCACAAGCTCAACGCCACCGCATTATCGCTACCGACGGCGTATTCTCCATGGATGGAAACGTAGCTCCAATGGATAAGATTTGCGAACTCGCAGAAAAATACAATGCCTTGGTAATGGTGGACGAATCACATTCTGCAGGAGTGGTAGGACCTACCGGACACGGTGTAGCAGAACAATTCGGAGTATATGACAAGATTGACATTTTCACAGGTACACTGGGGAAAGCATTCGGTGGTGCCATGGGTGGATTCACTACAGGAAAGAAAGAAATCATCGACATGTTGCGCCAACGCTCTCGTCCTTACTTGTTCTCTAATTCCGTAGCTCCGGCCATCGTAGGGGCAAGTCTTGAAATGTTCCGCATCTTGAAAGAAAGCAACGCACTGCACGACAAGCTGATGGCCAATGTATCCTACTTCCGTGACAAGATGATTGCTGCCGGATTTGACATCAAACCGACACAGAGTGCCATCTGCGCCGTCATGCTGTATGATGCAAAACTGTCACAAGACTTTGCAGCCCGCATGCAGGAAGAAGGTATCTACGTCACAGGATTCTACTATCCGGTCGTGCCCAAAGGACAAGCTCGTATCCGTGTACAACTTTCTGCCGGTCATGAACAATGCCATTTGGATAAGGCCATCCAAGCCTTTATCAAAGTGGGAAAAGAATTAAACGTCATAAAATAACCCTCTACTAAAGAATCACATGATAGAAAGGCTGCCTTTTCGTCACGAGACTGAAAAGGCAGCCTTTCTATATAATTCTTCCCAACGCAACATCTTATTCTCCTTTTATTTTTCCACCTGATTTTCCGGCCAGTTAACCAGATATAACTTCTCTGTAGCCCGGGTAAAGGCAGTATAAAGCCAACGGAAATAATCAGGTGAAAGCATTTCTTCAGTCATATACCCCTGATCCAGAAACACTCTCTTCCACTGTCCGCCTTGCGCCTTATGGCAAGTTACGGCATAAGCATATTTCACCTGCAACGCATTGTAATAAGGATCCTCCTTCATCTTTTTCATCCGTTCACGCTTTGTAGGCAGATCAGCATAATCTTCCAAGATGGTATAAAACAAGCGGTCATTCTCTTCTTTCGAGAGAGAGGGAGAATCCGAATGTAGAGTATCCAGTAAAATTTTCACCTCCACTTCCAAATCATCATAATCTGGAAAAGCAAGAAGCACATCTGCAAACCGGAATCCATACATCTCCCGAACACGACGGACCCGACGGACGACCGCCACATCCCCATTGGCAATAAAATCAAGTTCCTTGCAATCTGCTCCCCAGAAATAGTTATTCTTCGCAATCATCAGCACATCTCCTCCATTCAATTCGTCTTCACGAAAGAGAATACTGTTGCGTATTCCTTTATTATATAAGGAAGCCCGCTTATTAGAACGACAAATAACAATTGTTTCATCCAACCCGACATGGTCGTAACAGTCATTAATGGCTTCTATCAATTCATTACCCGGCAATCGGCAGATATCCGAAAAACCCTTGCACTTTACCTGAGGATATTCGAAGAAATCCTCTTCAACAATACGCGCACGCAACGAAGTCGCATTCCATAAAATTCCTGAGGTCACACTTTGTCTCACCACTTCTGTCAGTTCACATTCTGTCACTTCCAACCCATATCCCTGCAACATAGCCACAGAAAGGGCCGGACTCTCTTCCTCCCCAATCGGGGGAAGCTGGGCTGTATCGCCCACCAGCATCAACCGACAGCCCATCCCGTTATATACATATTGAATAAGGTCATCCAGCAAACGCCCACTCCCAAAATGTCCGCCCGACAATCCCTCATTCGCAATCATGGAAGCCTCATCGACAATAAATAACGCATTACGGTATAGATTCGGATTAGCGGTGAAATTGTCCATCTCATTTGAAAACACTTTCTGACGGTATATTTTCTTATGTATTGTAAAGGCAGGATGTCCCGCATAAGAAGAGAATACTTTCGCCGCCCTTCCAGTGGGTGCCAGTAATACCGTTTTCCAATGCAACTGGTCAAGTGTACGAACCAATGCCGCAGTCAATGTGGTCTTACCGGTCCCCGCATAACCTTTCAGTAAGAAAATACTATCGCCCGAAGGGGACAACAGAAAATCTGCAAAACTTTTCACCGCTTTTTCCTGCTCTTCTGTTGGTTTATAGGAAAAATTTCGCTTAATTTGCTGCGATAAATCATTATTTAACATAAAGTCCGTATAAAAAGTTTACCTAAGATTGACGTGGTTCAAGTAAATTATTTATTTTTGCGCTACGAATATAAACTAAAAAAACAATATTATCATGAAAACAGTTATTAATCTTGTGTTGGCCGCCTGTGTTATCTGCTTGGTATATATATGCTACGGCAGTATTATGGGCCCTATCAACTTCGACAATGAGAAAAAAGTCAGAGAAAAAGCTATTATCGCTCGCTTGATTGACATCCGTAAAGCACAGCAGGAATATCGTACTGTCCACAATGGAGCATACACTGCCAGCTTCGATAGCTTGATCGCTTTCGTAAAAACAGCAAAACTTCCGTTCATCATGAAAGTCGGATCTTTGACAGACGACCAGTTGAACAATGGAATGACTGAAAAGAAAGCAATGGACTTGATTAATAAGGCAAAGAAAACAGGTAACTGGAGTGAAGTAGAAAAAGAAGGTCTGCAGAACTTCCGTCGTGATACAATGTGGGTAGCCGTAATGGATACAATCTTTGAAAAAGGCTTCAATCCGGATTCTTTGGCATACGTTCCTTATGGAAACGGAGCTAAGTTTGAAATGGCTATCCGTCAGGATACTACCAAATCAGGTGCTCCTTTGAACTTGTTCCAGGCTCAGGTTCCTTACGACGTATATCTGAAAGGACTGAACGAACAGGAACTGATTAACTTGAAAGACATGCAGACTAAACTGGGTAAATATTGCGGTCTGAAAGTTGGTGATATCGAACAGCCGAACAACAACGCTGGAAACTGGGAATAATCTATGGCCCAACCCATTGATTTTAATAAATCAGAACAATATATATTATCCATCCGTCTAAGTACGGATGGATTTTCTTTTTCTATCTATCACCCTCAACAGGAGAGTGAAGTCTATTTCAGTGCTTCACCTGTCAATACACAGCGGTCCATGGCTGCCAATGTAAAAGCCTATTTGACAGAAACAGAAGAATTGAAACATCCCTTCAAACAAGTTAATATTCTCATTCATACCTCACGCTACACCACCGTACCTCTAGAACTGTATGAAGATGAGCAGAGTGAGTTATTATTCTACCAGAATCTTCCTGCACAAAACAATGAAGTCATATTGTGCAATATTTTAGGTAAAAGCAACGTTGTGATTCTTTTCGGACTGGACAAACTGACACATCTCTTCCTGACGGAACATTTCCCCAATGCCCGGTTATTTGCTTCTATCAGCCCGCTTGCAGAATATTTCTCACATAAATGCAAGCAAAATGAAGGACGGAAACTGTTTGCAATTTTTCATCCCGAAAGCATGGAAGTTATTGGATTTGAAAAAGAGAAATTGATTCTTCTAAATACCTACTCCACCCCCACTTTCCACGATTCGTCCTACTACCTGCTCAATGTATGGCAACAAGCCGGATTTGACCAGGAAAAAGATGCGCTGTATATTCATGGAAGCAGCCGAATGGCACAATGGGAAGAGCTTCTTCTCCTACTGCAAAAATATATACGAAAACTTTTCATCATTAATCCCCAAATGGAATTCAACGACTCCGGCCTCAGCCGTATCAAACAAATTCCATTTGACATGCTATCTTTAATTTCATGCGAGTAATCAGCGGAATATACAAACGGAGACGTTTTGACGTCCCCCACACATTCAAAGCACGCCCTACCACGGATTTTGCCAAAGAAAATCTGTTCAACGTGCTCAATAACTACATCGACTTTGAAGATGGAGTAACTGCCCTTGACCTCTTTTCAGGAACGGGAAGCATCAGTATCGAACTGGTATCCAGAGGCTGCGACCAAGTGATATCTGTAGAGAAAGACCCACAACACCATGCCTTCATCAGCAAAATCATGAAAGAGGTAAAAACTGACAAGTGTCTCCCCTTGAGAGCAGACGTGTTCAAGTATATCGAAAAATGCGGCATGCAATTTGACTTTATCTTTGCCGATCCCCCGTATGCACTGGAAAAACTTGCCAGTATTCCCGACCTGATTTTCCAGTATAACCTGCTCAAACCCGAAGGAATTTTTGTATTGGAACACGGAAAGAACCTCAGTTTCGAACAGCATCCCTGTTTTTTTGAACATCGTCATTACGGAAGTGTCAACTTCTCGTTTTTCAGAGTAAAGGAGCAAACAGACGAACCACAGACTCTGTGACCTTATTCTTCCAAGATCGCTTCTCCCAAACTCTAGCCGAAAGCAAGATACAGTCTTTTTGGTCGGCCAAGAAGATCTCACGCAAAGCCAATGCAGTCTCCTTATCATAGAAGAAGGCATTGGCTTCAAAATTATGTTCGAAACTACGGAAGTCCATATTGGTTGACCCTACCGTAGATAGCTCATCATCACACACCATGAGTTTGGAATGTAAAAAACCTTTCTTATACAAATAAATCTTGACACCCGCTTTCATCATCTCAGACAAATAAGAAAGGGACCCTTTGTGAATCAGCCAAGAATCTCCCCGTTTCGGAAGCATGAGCCGCACATCCACACCAGACAATGCCAAAGTCTGCAAAGCCGTCATAATCTCCTCACTGGGAAGAAAATAAGGCGTTTGCACATAGAAATACCGTCTTGCCCCACATATTGCCATCATCAGTCCCTGCATGATGTCACGCCATTCACCCACCGGGTCGGAAGTGACAATCTGTGCCAAGACATTACCTTTCACCTGAATTTTCGGGAAATAGGTTTCAGAAGTCAGCAACGTACGATCGATGGCATACCAATCAGTCAGAAAAGCGGTTTGCAGTCCATATACCGCCTTCCCTTCAAGCCGGACATGCGTATCCCTCCACACTCCTTTGCCCAGCCCTTTCACATAGCGTTCAGCCAGATTCATCCCCCCTATAAAGCCTACACAGCCATCAATTACCACAATCTTTCGATGATTACGGTAATTTACCTTACTGGTAAACTGAGGAAAACGAACCTTCAAAAATGAAAGAGCCTCAATACCCTCACAAAGCATCTGTTCATAGAAATCATGAGGAACTTTCCAGCAGCCTACATCATCATACAGTACCCGTATCTTCACCCCTTCACGAGCACGGTCGATTAACGCATCGCGTACCAATCTGCCCACTGCGTCGTCTTCAAAGATATAGAATTCCAAGTGGATGTGATGTTGCGCCTGATGAATGGCTTTCAGCAAATCCGACAGCATAGACACCGCATCCGTGTACACCGTCACCTTATTCCCCGCAAAAGGCAAAGCATTGTTTACATGATTGAAAAAATCCATCAGACGTTGTTTTCCATGTTCACCTCCTACCGGCAACTGTGCCTGATAGGCTGCCATCGGACGCTTACTCAAACGGGCATATCCTTTCCGGCTAATCAACCGTTCCTTTCGCGTACTCCGTCCAAAAAACAAATAGAGAATCAATCCGGCAAGCGGAAGAAAGAACAGTACCAGAATCCATGCCATGGTCTTCACCGGGCTACGGTTATCAAGAATCACGACAAAGATGGTCGTCAGTATCACTGCAAAATAGAGGAAATAGGCTGCGGCCACAAAGATACTATTCCAGACTGCTACATCCATCAGACTTTGGTTTCCAACAAAAATACAAGTTATTTGGAAAAAGGCAAAAAAAATACCGCAAAAGTCGGATACAACTTTCGCGGTATTTCTTCTTCCCAGATATCAGAACCGGCGAGGTCCATGTCCTCCTCCAGGACCAAATCCCGGGCCTCCAGGACCACCCATACGGGGACCGGCACCTTTTCCACCAAACAAATTCAGGCGGTAGATAAAGTGAATCATACAATAACTATAGATTGCATTGTACTCTGTATCACTTCGCATAGCCGCACTGATCACACGGCTGATATTGCTTTGGTTCCGTAAAATATCATAGAACTGGATGCTGACCGTAGCCGCATTCCCTTTCAGAAAATCTTGTGAAATCTGTGCATTCCAAATCAACTCATCCCGGTTCATGCTCGCATCAGCATATCCACGACGTGAGTTCTGAGAAATATCCGTAGCAATCGACATATTCCAAGGCAAACGGACATTCGTACTGGCACCGTAGGAGAACTGGTAAGTATCCATGTTATTCTCCTCCTGGAAACTATTGCGAGAATGTGTATAAGCCAACGAGCCATTCAATGAAAACTCCCACCAGTCATTCCGGTAAGTACCTCTCAAACGTTCACTCAAAGAAAGCTGGCGTGTTTTGTTTTTATCAGATGCGCTTTGCGACTGTATATCGCTCATATAACTTACAATATTGTTGTAACGCGCCATAGTGAAGGTATTGATGGTATATTTCTTATTTCTCAAAGCAGTGTTTGAGCCTAAGATACCAAACAGGTTCCAGTTTCCATTGATATTTTCCGGCTGGGTAATCGTTCCACCGGTCGTCGGGTCGTATGTACTACGGTTACTGATACTGTTCATCACATTCTCAAAACGGAAGTGTGTCATAATACCCCGTTGCTTCTTCGCATCAAACGTATTATAGAAAGCCATGAAAGTATTCGTAAATGCCGGCTTCAACCCCGGATTTCCCCGACGGATATTCAGCGGGTCGGTCGTATCTTCAATCGGGAGCAAATCAGTCATGCTCGGCTGAGAGCTTCTTCCCCGATAATTGATTCGCAACTGGCTGGTCTTCGAGAAATTATAACGGAAGTCAAAGGTCGGTGTAAAATTGAAGACATTACGGATAGCCACCGTATCCAGCTGATCCTTCTTGTAAGACAGTTTCGATTTCTGCGGCTGGAAAGAGAATCCGACATTCAAACGCATTTTTTCACGAATCCATCTCAAAGAGATATCAGCCTGGTGATTATAGTAAGTGTACTGCGCACTCTTACTGTTCTGTGTATCCAGTTCTCCCGTATGGTCACCCCCGAATCCCTGGCTAATGACCCAATCTTCAGGCATCGTATAAGTGGAGTTGTCACTCTTCGAACGCTTGTATTGGAAATTATAGCTGAACTGCAGGAAACCACCCTTGAAAATCGGCTCACTGTACGTAAACCGGGCACTGTAATTGTAATTCAAGGTCGGTGTGGTAATGTAACGGTTCAAAATTTCCAGGCGTTCGGCATCCGTTTTCTGGAAATATTCCGTTTCTGATTCGGAGAACTGCTCGCTCGAACTGTTCGTATAGTTGTAAGTTCCACGGAAAGTGATATTACGGCCGGCTTTACCCAAACGACGGTTAATCATAGCCGAACCTCCGACATTGAAATCACTACTCTTTTGCAAACTGTTACGTGCGATTGTATTAATAATCGCCTCTTCCGGAATCAATGTAGACAAGTTATCACCTGCATTCAGAATCTCATCGGTCGTATATCCCGGATCCTGATTAAACGTAAATGAATTGCTACTGCTTCCATTATTATTCTTTCCATAGGTCAGACGCGGACGAACAATAATCGTAGTCATTGTATCCGGTTTCCACTCGATACGGAAATCAGCGGTCAACGAAGTGGTTTTGTTCCGGTTCGCTGTCATCGCATTCTTGAATGAACTACTTTCAGAAGATACGAAGGTCTCTGAAGCCTGCTTACTAATAATGTCCGCATCCTTGTAATTGTAGTTCACACTACCACCGGTTTCCAGTTTTTCACTTTGGGTACTAAAGTTGAAGCCACCCATTTTAATGCTGGTCAATCCATTTTGTCCACCCCAACGGAAGCCACCTCCACCTCCCGGATAGCCATTGTCGTTTACATTGTTCATTGAGCCAATCACCGTGAACTGGTTATTCCCCACAAAACGGTTTAACATTATCTTTCCGCTGTAACGGTCTTCTGTACCGGCAGCAAGGTCGGCATTACCGAACCAACCTTTATTCATTCCAGGCTTCACGCTCAAATCAAGCACTGTTTCCTCTTCTCCATCATCAATACCCGTCACACGTGCCAAATCCGACTGCTTGTCGTAGGCACGGACCTTATCAATGATATTCACCGGCAAGTTCTTCATGGCGATATTCGGATCGTCAGCAAAGAACTCCTTTCCATCAATCATGATTTTCTTGATTTCCTTTCCGTTGATGGTAATCTTTCCGCTTTCGTCCACTTCAGCACCCGGCAATTTTTTGACCAGTTCTTCCAAGGCCGAACCTTCCGGTACACGATAAGCAGAACTGTTATATACCAATGTATCTTCTGCCGCAGTCACTTCAGGAGCCTGTGCCACTACCACAGCTTCTGCCAGCATAATGGCATCCGTAGCCAGCTGCACCTTTCCCACATTCACCCGCGGAGCATTTTTCGTAAGCGCCACTTGCTTGAAAAACGGAGTATATCCAATATATGAAACCTTCAACAAATATTTTCCCGGACGTACTGATAAAGAGAAATGCCCATTCAAATCTGTCACATTTCCCACTACCATCGAACTGTCCTTCACTGAAAGGAGTTGCACAGTTGCCTGAATCACAGGCGACTTGTCTCCATCATCTATTACCGTACCCGAGACGGTACCCCGGCTGCCTCCACTTTGTGCAAAAGCGGAAATGGCTACCCCAACCATCAGCAGCAATCCCAATAAAAATCTTTTCATTGCCTTTCCTTTTTTCTTCCATTTGATTAATTGTACCTTTGACAATCATCTTGGAAAAAGGTTTAACTCTCTACCTCTATTTTTTATTTATTTTGCCGGAAATTTTTCTCAATCCGTGCTTTCTGCATCAAAAATTCCTTGCAGAACACATTAATCACCATGTAAACAATACCTACTGAATTGTCAGCTTCCTGTAAATTTCCATCATACGCCGACTTTATCAACATCACTACATAATAAATGCACCATAAATAGAGCGATATTACCATCGCTTTCCGGCGGATAGAAAACGCTTCTTCATTTTCCTCCTTCATCCTGGCCAGAAAAATCATGAACAATGAAAGCCAGATAACTACTTTCATTCCCAGTTTCACATACAACAAATTACTGTCGTTCACCTGTCCGAACATATACATTAATAAAGGTACAAATACAGACAGCAGCAGCAATACATACCCCAATAAGCGGCACGAGGCCGGTAAAAATCCTTTCATAACCTAATTTGTTTTTATTCGCACAAAAATACTTAATTGTAAGCCAACATCTGACTTCTTCTAACTTTTTTTCTAAATTTGCGACTAAAACAAATACACTTATGAGTAAACAGGAAGTAATTATTTGCCAAAATTTCACGTCGGAACTTCAACAGAAGATATCCGCCCATTCATACGATAAAATCTTTGTACTGACCGACGAACATACCAGCCGCTTCTGCCTGCCCTTGCTGCAAGATATTTCCAGTTTGAAAAAAGCAGAACAAATCGTCATCGGTCCAGAAGACATCCATAAGAATCTGGAGACATTGGCTTATGTATGGAACCAGCTCAGCAGCCGAGGTGCCACACGCCATACGCTACTGATAAATCTGGGAGGAGGAATGGTGACCGACTTGGGAGGATTTGCCGCTGCCACCTTCAAACGAGGTATTTCATACATAAATATCCCCACGACACTCCTTTCCATGGTAGATGCAGCCGTTGGCGGGAAAACAGGCATCAATTTCAACGATTTGAAAAATGAGATCGGCGCTTTTTACCCAGCAGACCAGGTCTTGATTGACAGTGAATTTCTCAAAACTCTTGACATACAGAATCTGCTTTCCGGCTATGGAGAAATGCTGAAACATGGTCTCATCAGTAACCAAGCACACTGGAGTGAACTGCTCAACTTCGACTTTAACCAGATAGATTATTCTAAACTACAGACCCTTATCGGACAGTCTGTAAAGGTAAAAGAAGATATTGTGGAAAAAGACCCCTACGAACAAAACATACGGAAAGCGTTGAACTTCGGTCATACCATCGGACATGCCTTCGAGAGTTTTGCCTTAAAGAGTGAACATCCAGTGCTTCACGGCTATGCCGTAGCTTGGGGAATGGTCTGCGAACTTTATCTTTCCCATCTTCGTTGTGGTTTCCCAAAAGAAGCATTACGAACTACCATCCAGTTCATTAAAGAAAACTATGGCAGCCTTTACTTTACGTGCGATGACTATGATTCTCTCTATGACTTGATGAAGCATGACAAGAAAAATGTGGCATCCGGTGTAATCAATTTCACCCTGTTGGGAGGAGTCGGCGATATCCGTATCAACCAGACCGCTTCACAGGAAGAAATTTACGAACTGCTTGATTTCTATCGCGAAACGATGGGATAGACTTCTTAACCGAAAAAATTCTTTTCCCAAGACCTGAATAGAAATTCAAAATTGAAAGAAATAATTGCGGAAAAAGTTTGCTTATTCCGAATAAAGCACTACCTTTGCATCCGCAATTCGGGGTGTAGCTCAGCCCGGTTAGAGTACGCGTCTGGGGGGCGTGTGGTCGCTGGTTCGAATCCAGTCACCCCGACTGGGAAAAAGGTAACTGCTTAATTAACAAGCGGTTACCTTATTTGTTTTTAAAGGCCCGGGACAAAATCGGGACAGAAGCAAAATATTTATATATCTATCATTCATTGTTTAGCGGGAACTATCAACTTAATTCTCGTTAAAAAAAAATGTCTACACTCGAAAAAATCAAAAGCTACACACCACCAACACTCCATTGCGGCCGCGAAACATATATAAGTTTCTATGCATACGATCCTGCTGAAGGCCGTATGAAACGTAAGAGAATAAAACTGAATTCCATCGAACCGAAACAACGTAGAAAGTATGCAAACGACCTGATCAAGAGACTGACTGAAAAACTAATCATGGGATGGAACCCATGGATAGAAAAAGAAAACGGCACAGCGTATATGCTATTCCGTGACTGCTGCGAAAAATACCGGCAATACATAGATAAGCTGCTGAAGGATGGAACATACCGCTATGAGACACACAAATCACTCGCATCTTACCTGAAGAACATGATGGACTGGAACGATGCAAGATTAATACCCATAACCTACATCTACCAATTCGACAAGGATTTTTGTGTTCAATTTCTGGATGAAATTTACATAAATCGTGATAATACCGCTTTCACTCATGATAATTACCTCGGATTCCTTCGACAGTTCGGGCACTGGTGCTGCCAAAAGAACTTTCTTAAGAATATACCCACAGAAGGGTTGTCTGTATTAGGACGTGGGGCCAAGAAGAAAAAAAGGAAAACTATCGAGCCGCACCATCTGAACATGATACACGATTATCTTGAGCAAAAGAACAAACACTTTTTACTCGCCAGCTACATTCTATATTACTGTTTCATTCGACCGGCCGAAATGGCCCGCCTAAAAATCGGGAATATCAATCTGGCCAAACAGACAATTTATATCGAAGACACCATATCAAAAAATAAGAAAGATGGAACAATCACCTTACCAGTTAAGGTTATACACCTCATGCTCGACCTTGATATCTTTTCTTCACCATCCAACTACTATTTATTCTCTGAAGGATTTATACCAGGAAAGAAAAAGGTATCAGAAAAAATATTCCGTGATTTCTGGGCAAGGTATGTCCGGAAAGACTTGAATCTGCCTGATACTTATAAATTCTACAGTCTGAAGGACACAGGAATTACAGATATGTTGCGACACCAGGATGTACTTAGCGTGCGTGATCAGGCGCGGCATAGTAGTATCCTGATGACAGATACATATACACCACATGATATTCAGGAAGCAAATGACATTATAAAACGTTATGAGGGCGAATTTTAATATATTTATGATCGTTGCGCACTCTTAACACTACAAAAAAAACTAAAATGGAAAAAACTATTAATATTGACGGAATAACTATGGATGATATCATCAGAAGAATAAACTTTAATGAGGAAGAGGTTCTCGATATAATTGAAGGATTATCTGAAGCTTCTAGCACATTATGTTACTTTAACGAAAGCCATCAGGCATTAAAAGCAATCGCTGACGCACAGAAAATACTATGTGAATTATTGCGCATTGTATAAATATTCCCTTGCCACCTACCATATTAAATAGGTGGCAAGGGAATTTATTTGACATCATAATAATATTAGCGTATAAACCAAAACAAACGCTATCACCTCTATAAAAAACAAAGGTTTACATAGAACAAACCTGCTATACAACCCCCCATTTCTTTTTTTTCGTATTCGAAATCCTATATACAATATCCAAACGATCCAGACAAGTAAAAGCCACGGTTGCGTGAGTGCGACCCATATTTGGCTGAAAACAGCAGCCACCGTAGTAGATACGATATGTACCGGACGGTCTATCCCCTCCTTAAAGTTAGGTGCAACCCCGACAAAGCACAACCCCGCGCACATAAGAAAAGCGGTGAACTGGTAATTCTCTGGTGTCCGGGACAGTATCTCAGGCATAAGCAAAACCGCAGTTGCTATCATACTGAAACCGAACCAGAACTTATGCTGCAGGCTATAATAGGTATCACTTATTGAATATGGAATACCAAGACGGATTACCATCACCCCCACATAAGTGAGGATGATGCATAATGATAACAATGTCAGTATCATTCTATCTTTAAGTTTAGTTTCTCAGGATAACCGCTAGCCACATCGTAGGATTCAATTTCTTCAACAGACTGTAACGCCTGTACTTCAGACTTCTTTCTCTGTGTAACTGCGAGCGCATCGCCGGCATAAACTTCCAGCTTTGCGAGCAAGTCCAATGCCAGGTCGCATGATACAGTAATAGGAACAATCGGTTCCTCTTCGGTCCAAAGCGTAACAGTATCACGCCCTTCTTTTACAGAGGATTCAACCAAATTCCTGATTGTAGTACGCTTGTCGGCCTTGTACCACATGCCGATACCATTCAGATAGAATTCTTCTACTGCCTTGGATTTATCATACATTTCAATCTCTGAGATTTTACGCTGGCGGGCAACCGAAATGTCATCTCCTTCAAAACAGCTGCGCACCCATTTTACGAACTCGTCATAAGCACGAACCCCCTCGTCGTTCGAATCAGACCTAAACTTGTTGGCCAGTGTTCCCAGAAAGATATTATAGTCTTCTGAGGAATGAAGGCCGTAAGCCGACATGACAGCAGACGCTACAGCCTTTTCCACCGAGAATGGTTTACTGACCCTTACCGGGAAGGCTTCTGTAATACGTACTTCCTTGTCTTCTTCATACATAGTTTCCTGTTTGTGTCCGATGAAATATGTCTCATATTTACCCTCATCGAGCTTATAAAAATATCCATTATTCCAGGATGATTTATTTTTGTTGAAGTCCTCTTCCATATTGGAAGGGACCTGCACATAATTAATTGAAAGCATCATTCAATGTAATTTAACTGATTTGTTGATCCTTTAAAAATATAGCCACACTGATTTTCAATTTCAGCATCTTCAAGAGGAAGAATATTGGACTTGCCATATTCCTTTTCGCACATAAGTATGAACTGGATGATACCCTGATAATTGCCGTGGAATTCACGTGCAACTACCTTACCGGTCTTTTCTCCTTCTATGATTTCATCAAAACCGACAAGACATTTAATCCAGTTCGCCTCCCTTTGTGAATTATACCTTATCTCATAATCATACACAGTAATTCTTTTGTTAATTAACTCCTTGATTTCAATGTTCCGGGCATCAAGATGCCTGTTAATCTTAATTTTCGACGTCAGATTAGTTAGTTTCATTTTTTGCTCAATTTTTTTCATTATCGTGAAGGAATCGGAATGCTGAAGTATACCGAAGTATGAAGCCCAGCTCTCATTCCTCTTACATTTTTTGGCTCGTTTCAATATATCTTTTCTGATTGTGGTATAACCTTTGTCATGATCAGTAACTGTCTTACCTGGATTCCGGTGGAAGACGAAGCCGCAAAAATCACACGGCTTTTCCATCGGGGCCAGAATGATAGACTGTCTCTTAGCACGTATTCCAAGCTCATACCACCAGTAATTCTGTATGCGCCACATTGCCTGATGGGCTTCTTCCTTGGTCTCAAAAGCCATGAAACAATTATCCGCATAACGGATAGAATATTTCGTCATGGACTTAGCCAGATAATCAAACCACATCATGATAATATGATGTATCAGTGGACTTGTCGGTGTACCGATTGGCAATTTGCCATCCACGAAACCGATTCCGATGGCAAAATCAATCAGCTTCTTGTCTGCGCATATACGCTTGAACAATCTCCGGAAAGTCTTTTCATTAATATGATCGTAGCACTTCCGCTGGTCAATGATAAGATAATAATTCAGGTTACGGCAGTCGTAGAAATAATGCTTCAGCCTTTTAACAGCCGATTTACTTTTTTCCTTGGCTGTAATTCCAAAACCAGGTTTGCAGTTTACACCGTTCAGATTATCCCTCTTGAAGTAATACCCTTCTACCTTATTGAGAAAAAGGTGCTGGTATATTCTTGTAAAAAGATCAGGACTCTGAAGATGTCTCAACTTCCCATTGTTATTCATCTTATCAAGTGACCTGTAGCTTATCAGTTCACGCCAGGTTCCATTCTTCAGCCTGTTATGCATCTCATTACAATTGTAATGAAAATCATTGACAAACCGCTTCACATCTGACTTCGCAGAATGTCCCCTGAAAGCCCGATAAGCAGCTTCCTCAGTGTCATCTAACGTAATTCCGTCGAAAATTTCTTTTAATTTTTCCATTTCAAGCCGGGCTTAAATTGGCGGCCACAGCCGCCGTCTTTCTCACAAAAGACTTGTCTTATAATTTCATCACTTCTGGATGCGACAGGACAGTCACCTTTTAAAAACCTATTTGGGCAGACCCGCCATTATTACGGTTACTATTCGTAACAGCATTGTTCGCATTCAAATTACGGGGCGAGCAATTGCTATTATTAGCATTACCGCGAAAACGGGCCGCTTCTGTCCTGCCGCTATTTCAACCTGCTTTCTGGCCTTCAGAGGAAAAGTCCCAATGCTTTTCTTGTGCCAGGACAACAGGATTTGTTTTGTGTGTCGGCGGGGCTTGCAGCCCCTTTATTCCGCTTGCAGCGGAGCTGCGCTTCCTATCAAGGCTTGGGCAGACCCGCCATAATAACGGTAACTATACGTAACAGCAGAGGACGCATGCAAAATACGGGGCGAGCAATAGCTATTATAAGCATAACCGCGAAAACGGGCCGCTATGCGCACACGCTGATTAAGTACCGAGCTCCACCCCCGGTTATCCCAACAATACATGCACTCGCCCGTCGAAAGGCTGCCACCTTTTACCGTCTTGTATCCCGCATAGGACATTCTCTGCAATGCATACCCATCACCTGTATTCTTACATTCTCCAACAAACGGGTATTTTGATTCAAAATCAAATACACCATTATCATTTACTGAAGTTGTACTCACCTTCAACCACTTCAGCTGATCAGGCTCCAAATACATCTTAACAGGATGGCCATAAGTCAATTTCGTGTCCACACATGTGCCCACTTGCTCATAACCACCACCTGCATACATAAAGATGTCACCCGACAGATTTACACCACCGAACAGTGACATTCTCAGCATTATTTCCGTATCCCAATCAGTGCCGTTACCCTCAGCATCATACGCACTGAAAGTTTGACTCATCTTCTTGTATAGACGGACATTCAATCCTGAAATACCACTTGTTCCTGGTACAGACACATATCTGTATGAATAACCGTAAAATTCAAATTCCGTATTTTCTGGCACTCCAGTTTCAACAGCAAATGATGCTGCCATCTGGCTTTCCATACATGCCTCTTTCGGATGTTCCGAATTAATTAGGGTCGTAAAATTAGTTCTTCTTTTGGAATTGTCATAATAAATTTCTTTCGTATCAGTCCATTTCGCATATTTCCAGGCATCTTCCGTATGCATTTTATATCTGACACCCCCATTTTGTAACCAATTTTCTTCATTAGCACAAGAATCATTTGCCGATATTCCGGAACCGAACATAAGAGGGTTATGAAGATATTTCGTACCGTAAGCCACTTCAAGGCAGGTGATATAGGTATTCAATGCGTGATAACCACCTTCTGCGTACGGATAAGGGACGTTGACATCCGCATTATTGGAACGCGCATACGTCATGTTATTGATCTGTTGCATGTCATTTACCCTTGGATATGTCTTATCTTGGTCAAAAAACATAGTACACAGATTGTTTTGTCCTTTGGACGACTGGCAGTTCGTCTCACCTTTATACAGGTAAAAGAAGTTGCGTGTCTTTTTATCAACCGTACATGAGGGACAAGGCCCGAAGGCTGTCGGAACAAGAGGATACTGGCTGACATCTATACCGTCCCAGAAAATCGGTTTCGAAAACACCCCTTTCCATTTGCGGCCACTGGTTCCAACCACATTGTCCAGCAGATATACCGTATCCTCACGGCCAATACCAATCGTGTATTTAGTCTCTGTTGTCTCCCATGGGCGAAGTACTCTCACCTCACTACCTTCAGCATTGTACAGTTTAGACATACCATGATCCTGATAAAAAGAGACAGCATCAAACGCACCAGCATCACAATATTTCTGCTGATGAGCAGAATCAAGATACAATTCCACATCACATTCCGCTCTCTGTGCCTCTGTAATACCGACCGTCGGTGCAAAACGACCGTCAGCGAAACGTAACAGGTTATTCCGCATGAGCTTACCTACCGGTGTTGTAGTTTTCCCCTGATTATCCGTTGTGTCCAATAAATAAAAATCCCAATTCAAAAGAAAATCCTTCTTACCATAGAACGCTTCACACTCAGGGGCCAGCTCGTCAGGATTCCATTCTGCTACACCGTAGTCCGACTTTGCCAGCTGCAATTCTGAGGTTATCCCCTCGACCTTTGACAAACGATCATCAAACTTGACAAGGCCCGCGGAAGCCTCCGTGGCGGTCTGTGCTGCCTTGTTGGCATTATCTGCAGCCTGATTAGCAGAACTGGTAGCTGATTCAGATTCAGCTTTCAACGTATTGAATTCCGCCACCCTGGACTGTTCAACTTCAACCCGCGACCTTTCAGCTTCCTGTCGTGAAGTCTCTCCGGAAGCTCTCGAATCCTCTGCACTTTTGCGTTCATTCTCGGACTGAACGCGGCTTGCCTCTGAGTTCTGCCGATTTGACTCATCTTGCTCGCGCGCCTTCTCAGCCGTCACCCTAGACCGCTCAGCTTCCTGTCGTGAAGTTTCAGCAAGAATAATTTCGGAATTTGTAGCAGAAACTTCAGATGCTGCGGAATTGGCTTTATCTGCGGCTTTTTCTGAAGCAGCGTTGGCTTCAAACATTCTGGACATCAATTCTGTACTATTCTGCGAAAACTCAATAAACCCACGTTCGCGGCTAGTCTCATTTTGCTGACGCACAGCCTCATTGTTCTGCACTTGATTTTCTGCATCAATAACATTTTGTCGAGCCTGGTCTGCTAGAGATGCTGAATCTTCAGCCTTCTTCGATACTGCAAGGGCGACTGATGCTGCCGAAACAGCAGGTTGCTGCAATTCATCAATCTGCTCAGGAGTAAAATCCGAGTAAGTAAAGGCGTCACCCTTGTCGCCCTTCTGCGCTATCAGCTGCCATGTTTCTGGAGAAGCTGAAGGATCAATACCCACATTATCTTTCAAGGCAACAAAACTGCTGCCAGCACGAGTAACGCCGTGCAACCTCTTATATGGATATTGATTATCCCATTCTCCGGTCCATTTCACTGACACCTTTCCTAACGATATTTTTTTCATAATCAATATAAAAATAAAAGTTCACCATCTTCATCAATTTCAAACCGGTTCTCATCGAGAGGGTCTTCCACATTGACAATAAGATCCATGTCATCCGACACCTCAAAAGTCGGATACAGTAGACCACCGTCCTTACCGTCATGGCCATGCAAGCTGGACAGCCATTGTTCTTCCGTGCCTTGAAAACCATGACTCACTGCCAGCTCATAAGCTGAAGACCCTTGTACACCCTTCAGGCTTGCGAGCCACTCTTCTACCGTACCCTGATATCCATGACTCACTGCTACCTCATACGCTGAAGCTCCTTGTATACCAATCTGTATATTGCTTTGACATTCTACTGTCTCAGCTTCTACCTCAGTAGTAGGTTCCTGGCATGTAGATGTCACAAGCTCGAATATGTTGCATGCGTCAACAGCCGTCATATCCACTTTCCCATAGTTCTCCCAAAGCGTAAGGCTGTAATTTCCACATCGGTTCTGTTCCGCGCCCAGGAACCGGAAGGAAAGAATATTACCGTCTGTTTTATAGTCTGTGACACAAATTTTCCTGTGAAGTGGGTCTATAAGGACAAGTTTCAGATCTCTACCCAGGAGAGGTTCAGACTCGCCGTTGGTAAGAATCGTCCACCGTATTACGATATCCTTACCTAGTCTAATTTTTCTCATGATTTTCATGTATTAAAAGTTGCCGTAATGCCTGCTGAAGAGGAACGATGAAGCACTTCGATGCGATATCAATTATCGGAAGCACGTATTCATCCGGTATTTCAATCTCTCCTTCAGAAAAATAAATCTGACGAGCAACTTCATCCAATCCAATATCGGCAGTGTTTTGACGGATGTTGTTACCTAACTCTTTACGGATGTCAAAATCCGTTGGTTCCCCCTCGAAGGTGAGCTGTACTTTTACATGACTAAAATCTGCTTTCATCTTTTATTTAATTAAGTACCACAATAAAATTCGCACCAGTAATATCCATCGTAGACAAAAATCTGCGGCCTTCTATTACTCATCCCGTTATAATTTCCATTTATAATCTGTCCATCCTGTGTCTTGAATCCAAATGTTCCATTCTTTACTAACGTCACCGAGCCTGTTGAATAAATAAACATTAACACTTTACCCGGTTTGGGACTAGGCATATTAACTGTAATATTCGATGTGTTAGCAAAACGAATAATGTCGTCGTTTGTATACAAATTCGAGTTTGAAGATACCGTTCTAACAGATAAAGAAAGTCCGTTGATTTGAACAGTCTCCGTATTTCTCGCTTGTAAAAGCACATTGCCATGTGTAACTATTGCATATCCGGAACCTTGAGCATTACAAATCACCTCTATACCTCTAGATGAAGATGTGCTGCCATATGATGAGACATACAATGCAGTATTAGCGTCTGCACGAATCTCACACATAGATCCAGAATCGCCATTCCTATTCACTCTAAAAAATCTACCACCATCCACACCGATGGACAAACTTGAACCTCTACCATCGCATGAAATTGAATTATTACGGATAGTAAATCCACCGATTGTCCCCCCTGTACAGGTAATATTACCCTCCGTTGATATTGAGAATGTACCATTTGCCGTAACAGCACCGTTTATATCTATTTTTTGCGCAGACAACTTGATTGTCGTTGCAGTCTGGTTAATAAGGCTGACAATCGTATTACCATTGTTCAGCTCTGCCACGGTTGAAGAGATACTACCAACCGTTACTTTCAGGGATGCGACTTCACTTTTAGCTGCACTTGCGTTCGACTCTGCAGTTTTCGCAGTATCCAGAGCGGAATTCGCCGTGGAGGAAGCCGAATTCGCAGTGTTAAGAGCTGAGCTGGCCGTGGAGGAAGCTGTAGAAGCAGCATCTTTAGCTGAATTAGCGGTACTTTGGGCCGTGGAAGCAACGGATTGTGCCGATTCCGCTTTTTTTTCTGTAGATGAAACCGTTAAAGAGATACCGTCTATCTGTACTTTCAGGGATGCGACTTCACTTTTAGCTGCACTTGCGTTCGAGTCTGCAGTTTTCGCAGTATTCAGAGCGGAATTCGCCGTATTTGAAGCCGAATTCGCGGCATTAAGAGCAGAACTGGCCGTGGAAGAAGCAGAAGAAGCAGTATCTTTAGCCGTATTCGCTGTATCCTGTGCGTTAGAAGCGGCTTCCTGTGCAATCACCACTTTATCGGTCGTAGACTTCACCTCCAGTGCAATATTCTCACTGCTAATTTTTAAGGACGATATGCTGTTGTTTACTGACGTAAATTCGTCATCCACATATTGCTTAATGTCTTCGCCGGATTCGAATTCGAAGGTACCACGGAATTTGTTTCTTTTCGGAGATATAACAGTTACCTCCTTATTCACAAGGCTGTAAGAGTCGATGCCGCTGTATTGCACGATAGAGGGACTGTCCGAACCGTAAGAAGAAATAATAATCGCGTTCTGTCTCTCTTTGTCGGTACGGTGTCCAAGACCAACCAGTTCATCGCCAGCCTTCGGAATGGTGGAACCGGTGTCGCAATCGGTTTTGCTGAGGTCTACATAGTCATCACCGACGGCTGTCACCAGACGCCAGTAGTATGCCTGTTCGGTAAGATTAAATGTCTGTCGACGGGCCTGTGTTCCTACAGTGAACTGGTTGCTAATAGTACGGTCTCCGTCCGATCGCTCGAAGTAACACCGATAGGCCGTGTCAGTTTCTTCTACCTTTGAAATCGTCATACCGGAAGGTGACACAATGAGCATACCACCCACGTGCTTTGCTTCCTGTATAATAAGTTCGATGAAGATGGCCAGCTTACGGATGGTCAAGTAGTCAAACTCGGCATGACTATTCCCATCTTCATCTATATGTAAAGCCCCTCCTGTACCAAGCAAACCTGGAGAATAATTACCCACCTCCAAACCACTAAGGAAACGTATTATAAACTTTGTCTCGTCTTCTTGGTCCTTTCGAAGGAATTGTTTTAAATTTTCATCTAAAGAATCAAGATCCGAGAACAAGGATATTAAGGCATTTTTTATCTTTCCGAAATTTCTACTCCATTTTAACCGCACGTCACGCCCTGTATCATACCCTCCGTTCCAAGGTATAATATCTTCGAAGTTTATGTCATAAGATGTATTATTATCTTGTGTTCGTGTTGTGTCTGTCATGTCAATTCTAATTGCTGTCCGTTAAACTCAAGCAGCAGTGGCTGCCAACACATCTTCTCCTCGTACGTGTCCATATCCCGATACCTTAGCATATAGTCCGAGAACCGGTTTCTCTCTATTCGATTAGCCGGGAGGAGCTGGGCATGAAGCACGGTGACAGGGCCATGCGATTTGTCCTTGTCATACGAATATGACATAAAGCTGAAGGAAAATGATTTCCCAGCCCTGGTCAGTTCGTGCATTTCTTTTATCGCTTCATAAACTTTCATGCAGCAAATGTAGCAGCAATTATTACCAAGAAAAAGGACATAAAAAAACTGCCGGCCTTCACAGGCAGGCAGTTAATGAAAAAGAGTTATTTCTTCTTTAACCGTTTATAAAGAAGAAAGGCAATAAGAAATAAAACTGGGATTAATATATAACCTATTGAAAAGCCTATGAAAGGTTTTTTATCAACCGATTTACTTGTATTTGATTCACTAATACTCTCAGTCCTCGTGCTATCGTCAAACTTACTTTTATCACATTGTATTAAAGTACTGTCGCGTTGATAGGACTTATCGGATGTGAGTTCCGTCTCTTTTGTCAATACGGGAACAGGTTCCCCAGAAGAATCCTGCATCGTCACATAATCACGTATCACAATCCGAGTATTGTCTAACCACGCCTCTGAAAGTTGTGATAACGACACATGATCATTTACGAAAAATGTTCTTTCCCTTCTCTTTTCTTCTGTAAGAGTCTGACTAGAGTTATCCAGCCGTGCCGACCGGCACGACTGGAATATCAACCCTAACATAACCAACATTACAAAAGCTAAACACAGCGCAAAAAGGATATTACTTGAATCAATTTTTTTCATAAATGCTCAATTAATGCGGCTTTCGCACGTTTTAAATGTTCTCCGCGGTCTTCCAACCCATTGTATCCTCCGTTAATTTTTTTCGTGATTTTCATCAGCTGGTCACGATCGGCCAGTTCATTAAGCTTATTCCGGTTCCAGAACCAACCAGCTACCAGTGAAGCCAGATCGGGCTGTTCCACTCTCTCCGGATGGTGCAACAAATCATATTCATGATTCGTGTATTCGTCAAACAGCTTGTAGTTAGTACGGCCAGTCAGCTGTATCAAGCCACGCCCTTTAAAACGTGGGCCATCACCAGACATCACGTTGCCTAAATCTTTTCGGCCCTCGTATGCTTCTCCGGAAGCGATCTCCCGGACATAGCGGAGAGAACCGCTTTCGTGTGCAAGTTGCGCGAGGAAATGTGCCTGGCGCATCGGTGTGTTAATCTCGAATGTGGCCATCGTGTCATTCAGATGCGGCAAGAACTTGTCGATATTTCCATCCGTCGCGAATGGCATGATTTTTTTAAGCGTTGTTTTGTCCATCATTACTTAATTTTTTAAGTTTCAATTTATACCCATAATCTATTCCAAAAAGGCTACCGGCAAAAGTGCTTACTTCACCATACGCTACGAGCACAGAGCTGTGAATTTCACCAGCCGGCGGCAACCATAGTCCCATTATCAGCATTGCCATCCCACTAACAGTAAGGAAAATGGCCATCGCCAGCTGGATTGTCATCTTTTTATTTTGCATATCATTTGTGTTTGTGTACTGCAAAAATACTATACAGATGTACGACAAAAAAGGACATCAACGGCTGGCATTTTTCTCCAGCATCTCCAGCCTCTTAATTCCATCTCTGACTGATCGTACATTTACCGTCAGGTCTTTTGCAGCGATGGCTGACAGATGTACATTTGACTTTTGAAGTTCTTTTGCTATAATCTTAATCCAGGCAAGAATTTCAGAAGAAGAAAATCCACCATTATCCACCGAAAGTGGGTTAGTCGAATTATCCGTATAACCGCCTTCATAACGTCCGTTCCGGATACGAACCTGCTGGAGTATCTGGGTCGTATTCAACATTCCGATTGTACCATTTTTTTGTGCTACATCGAACACATCGAGGAACTGTTTCACATGCGGATTGGCCACGCCTTCGTGGTTAGTCACGAATTCGTTTTTGTGAACAGGGATAACGCCGGCCACATCATGCGAATCACCTTTAGCCGTATAGCCTTGAACGTAGTCATCAGAGTAACCACCGGTGTAAAGCCCTTTTAGTTGTTCTCTTTGGGCATTTGCCACTTCAAGTTGCATTGCTCCCTGAGCTGCGGCAATAGCTCCATAAATAGGCCCCAAAATAGGCCCAAGTTCCCATGCCGCCATGATTGCTACCGCAGTTTTTGCAATAATATCCAACACATTCATTGCAAACTGCTTGTCTGCATATTTTTTCTTTACATTTAATATTTCCTGTTCTTTCTGTTCTTCAAGCTCGGTAGTATCCTTACCTGCCTTTTCGGCAACTTCTATTTGCTTATCGTAACGGTTCTCAATTTCAGTAATCTCTTTATCTTGCATAGCAGACATTAACTGAGACACAGATCCAGCAAGCTGGCTTATTGTATTCAAAGCTGTTTTACGTATTTGTGTACGCTCCTCTTCCTTCTGTCTGTTTATTTCAGTTAGTTTATCTTGGTATTCCATTTCGGAAATAATACCTGCATCATGGAATGCTTCAAGAAGTGCCAGCTGCCCATCAAGACTCTGTTTATATTTGTCGAGTGCATAAGTATCTTCAACAGGGTCTTCTTCTACAGGTTCAGGGGTCTGTTCTATTACCCGGTCAGCATTCTTATACTTTCGGTTTGTCTCTGAAATCATTAAATCCAGAAGCTGTCCTTCAATCTCTGAGGTGTCTATTTTGTATGGGTCAAGCAGAGCTTTTCGCTTCGTTAAATACTTAACCTGAATATCATACAGTTTAGCCTGGTATTCTTCCTCTTCAATTAATCCAAACTGGTGCTGGAGTTTTAAGAGGTTCTGTTCTTCGCGCATGGCTTTTGACATCTCATCCTGCTGTATCTTGATGGAATCCGCGAGACCTCTAGTCCCAGTAGCTCCTTTATTGGTTATACGAGTATTACCATCAGTGCCATCTTGCGTCTTCAACAATTTATTCCGTTCATCTTCGATGAACTTGTCGACATCAGCCAACTGTTTATCAAGACTCTTCAATGCATCAACGGTAGAGTTTAATAACTTATCTTTTACATTCTTAGCCCACTGGTCACCATATCCGTTAAACAATTTCATTGTCCTGTCGACAACATCAGCGCCACTATATTTGATATTAAACCAAACATCATCCACGAAACCACTATGAGTACCATTTTTCAATACTTCATCACGCTGCTGTAATAGTTCAGTCTTCTTTTGGTTTGCATTTTCAATATTCTGTTTTGCAATCAGACTTTGAACATAGAGGTCTACAGCTTTTGCGGCATCTTCTGTTTTGATACGTTCCAAGTCTAAATTACCCAAATATTCAGGAGATATCTCATTAAGCCTGCGAATGGCGGCCAATCTTGTCTCCTTTGCTACAGACTCATCACGAGCGACGTTTAATAAATCTGTGACCTCTTTTTTCTCTACAGCTATATCTCTACTACTTTTCGAACGAATATCCCGCAAATTCCGTTCTGTTTGCGTCAACTTCTCCCCAGCACGATTCCAATCATAATAAAGAGTAACCAATCCGGTGACAAGAGCCATTACTGCAGTATAAGGATTGCTCTTTATTACATTAAATAAACGACGAACGGCCACAGTTACTTGATTTGTCCAAAACACCTTAGCTTTATCAGCCAAATTAGATGCATTCACTGACACCGTATAAGCAGTAATAGCAATAACAAGGGCACTAATCGTTGTCTTATATTTGGCAACAATAGATATAACCGTAGACAGTCCTTTCACAGTAAGCGAACCGGTAGAAACCATATACTTCATAACGGGTAACAGCTGCTCACCCAACTCTACTCGGATGTCGGCAAAACGTTTTTTTGCTTTATCCAATTCAGCCTGAACGGTAGAATTCTGTACGTTGAACTCGTTCACGACAGAAGTCCCCTCCACGAAGGCCTGGTTGGCGCCCAGTTGTTCTTTGCGAACCTTGTCCACATTCCCTGCAAGGGCAGAAATCACGCTGGCCGCTTCCGCTCCGGATAGGCTCATCTTATCAAGAACAGGAGCCATCTTGTCCATACCGCCTAAACGATTCAGACCTTCCAGGAAGGTAAGTACCGCTTCATTCACGTCTTCACTCATCAGCTTGGTAAACTCTTCGACCTGCAGACCGGCCAACTTCGCGTACTTAGCCGGTTCCTGATATAGTTTCAGAATCAATCCTGAAAGAGCCGTAGAAGCCATCTCAGAACGCAGCATATTCTGGTCAAGGGCAGAAGCAAATCCCATGATGTCGGTAATCGCCATGTCAGCTTGTTTACCGACACCACCCATACGAGCAGTAAACTCAACCAGGTACGGCTCAGCAGCTGAAGAATTCTGCGCTACAGAATTGACTGCAGAACCGACTGCCAACATATTTTCCTTTAGCGAACGGTCATCGTCACCAAACATATCGGCCAACTTACCAATCTGGGTAATAGCTTCCTTACCCAAGTCCTCACCCAAGGCAACATTAATCATGTCGGCCGCTTCGACGAATTCTTTTACACCTTCCTTTGTAGAAATACCCAGTTTTCCGGCATCACCAGCCAGTTCGTTCAGTCGTGTACGGGCCGTACGAGTATCCATCTGCTTGAACTCCTCGTTCAGCTCTTTCACTTCGTCTTTAGTCAGTCCGGTGTACTTGATCACTTGCGACTGTGCTTCCTCCATTTCGGCGTATTCATTCACACAGCTGCGCATGGTCAGCGTGATTCCGGTTAATCCGGCAATCGCGCTGGCCGCTATGGCACCATACTTATTGAATCCATCGGTCAGCTTAGACAAGCTGAAACGAGTCTCGTTGGCTGTACCGCGAAGTTCCTTTATCCGGTTATTAACTTCCTTCAGCTGCTCGGAATACTGTTTGTACAACTCTGTATTGGGATTCAGCTGGCGAAGAATCGAATTCAAATCCTTCTGCCTTTTGCCTAAATCACGCAAAGACAAGTTGGTCAATCCTATCTCCTCATAGAGGTTGTCGTATTCCTGCTGCAGCTGCTTGAGCACATTAGCCTGCTGCTTGTATTCTTCCGAAGTTTCACCAAATTGTTTTTTCGTCTTCTGGAGTTCACGGTTGGCCGACCGCATTTTCTCCTCCAGTTCAATCATTTTCTGCCGTGCCTGGTCTTGTTGTATCACAATCTCCAGCTGCACCCTATCAATCTTCAAGCTCATCGTGTATCGTGTTTGTGTTAATAATCAACTATCCAGCCAACGGCCTTCATCCAGCCAGATTCCTCCGTCACGCCACTTCCCATCAGAAAGAATCCATCGCTGTTCGACTTCAGTATCCGGAATGTCCACCGGATAGAATGTACCAGTCCATGCTTTAGTCCGCCCGTTCGGTCCTATGGTATATTCAATCTCTTTCGCCAAGAACCGTCGGTTGAAAATTTCAAAAACCGAACTGGCCGGATATACATTGCTGTCATAACAAGTTATTTTGACTGGATTTTTACGGTCCACCTTGTATCCGTTGCTATAAAAGTATTTATCCATCTCTGAAAGATTGAAGCTTGGAAAACTCGAAGGAAGAATTTGTGGTGCACCACCCACATTCATGTACCTGTCAGAAAAAGCCAACGGGAATCCCCAAGGCATAGGAGAAAGCAACGACCCTGTATTCAGTCCATAATAAAAGGCAAGAACCACATCACCCTTACTTTCGCTTTTCTCTGTCAGATTGTTCACCATATCATACACCGTATCCGTGTCTGTCACCGTCTCATCCGATTCTGTATCTTCAGCTCCCGAAACACTTGGCACATAACAATCAAATTCGAGGAAGGTCGCATCAGGGTATGAATCAGGTGTATAACATTTTCGCTTCACAATCTCGGCAGGAATGAATTCAAATTCCAATTCAGAAACCGCATCTTCGCGAACTAAAGCCGCAAGCTGGTCCACTACTTCTACTGTCATCTCAAACGGCTCACCGGACAAATAAATCATCTTGCAATCCCAGGCTGGATAATAGAATATCGTATCTTTCACCCGGTTTTCTGCTTTACCGAAAAAAGTGAAATAATCCGGCTCCACCGTTTTATGTTTTGCCGTATTCTTTACAATTTCTGGCAAGCATCTCAGTTTATAATATTCCGTATCAGGTAACTTATAACTGATGGTGGAATTAGTAGCATCCCCATCTTCCTCTTCCTCACATTCTACGGTGTACTCATCGACCACATTCTGAAGATGTACATATTGCACTTTAGGAAGGAATGAGACATTTTGTAGGAAAGAAACCGTTTTAGCCTTAGGGTCTAAAAGGAAAGTCCCGTTAAAAATAGACTCCACACTTTCCAAGAAATCTTTAACTGTCCATCCAGGAAGCATTTCATTCCACTTGTACGTATTCCTGCAGTGTACAAGATAGACCCACTTCCATTGCGTTTCTTCTATTGCATTGAATTTGAGCGTGTATCCTAAAGCCTTGAAAAGTTCACGAATAAACGCACAAAGAAACGGCTGCGGAATGTAATCGTAATCCTGTATATTGGGATGTGGCTCAACAGTGCCGTTAAGAGAACCATCTACTGAATTAAACAACCAAATGTTTTTATCTACCTTCTTATCTCTGTCGTAGACCATCATCAGGTTGTAATCGACATCTGGATACGTTTTTTTAACATAATCAGCAGATATCGAGTCACTCACAATCGGATTCGTCTCTGGCATATTCAACGTAGAAATCAACTCATCGGAGCCGATAAAGTAATTTAATTCAGAATTACCTGCTACAAGCTGAATACTGACAGTATTATCTGTCCATCCGGTAATGATTTCGGTACCATTTATATAAACTCGATTGTCGGCCACCAAAACAGCTTTTCGTTTTGTCGCTGGACGTTCAGTCACATTCAGTCGATTCAGGAATCCGTATAGTTTTGCATTTTCAGGCACAAGAAGAGATAATTCAATATCATACGTATATTCACCGTTTTTTGTAAAAAATGCATTCTCGTGCTTTACAGTGATAGAAAACCCTGAAGGCAATACCACCTCTACTCCATCAATGAACAAATTAGTCATAACTTGTAAATTTAAGGCCCATTGAAAGCCCGTTCAACCCTCCGAATATCTGATACTCCCATTCAATCTTATATGATTCTTCAGGAATAATATCGACACAATCACTCTCAGCTCCGCGCAAGAAATCACGAAAAACAAGCATGATATGCTGAAGCTCGCTATACAATGCCAACTCGCCTTCTTCATCCAACTGGCCAGGGGAAACACGCTGGCATACGAAGATGAAAGCCTGCTGGGAATCTTTTACATTATCGGATTCACCGACCGCCTGCGCATCCGGATAACTTACACACAAACATACACCAAACTTATTTTGCAGTTTTTTAGTCATGTGTGACTCATTCACCGAAAGAACGATGTGTTCAATCTTATTTTCCAACTCCTTATTGGTTTTGTACACCAGTTCGCTGATATACTCACGAAAAGTTTTAATGTCTATCATATATCATAATACTCTGTTGTTGTCTGGATCAGCAAAGCGGAAAGAGAACTCTACCGCTTTCAGTACATTTTTCCGGAAATCACGTTCATAATTATTAGCCGAAATCACTATATCATACCAGGTACCTTCTACTAAAATCTGGGCCTGTTGCGCTCCTAAGAAGTCATGCCATAACCTATAATCAGATTGCAGAAATATGACACCGGAATTCACCGTATATTCATCAGAAGGATTAACCACAAACTTACGCTCTACCCCCCAAAGGAATCCAGTCTCGCTACTGTCAGATCCTTTCATTACCATGGAGCCAACCGCACATACAGTCTCCGGCACATCAAACATATTCAGGAACCGGAAGATATATTTCTCCGCATACGAAGTACGGTCTACATGAAATTTAATATCACCAATTTGGCAAGTATTGAAATCTGTACCAAACAAATTTTTTAAATGAGAGTACGAAACATTAAAGGTACATATCGACTGCTCACCCACATGCTGGTATATTGTCTTCAATATGACTTTCCCGGTCAAATCCGTAATTGTCGCATTAACAACAAAGTTCTCTTTTAAAAAGAAACTCACATATTCATCCACATCAGGACGAATAACCTTCTCATAAATTGAAGATAGGATACCTGGGGTTACCGCAGCCTTTTTTGAAGTAAATCGGGAAAAAATCACGTAGACATCTATATCCTTCACCCCATTAATCAAAAAGCTGAAGGTCCCAGACAAACGTTGTTGATAGGTTGTATCACCTGATGGCCAGACACCCCACAAAGCCTTTGCACAGAAACGGCCCAGCTTACGGACACGTACCTGGTATGCAGCATCCGGAACATACTCTTCAGACAGTATTGTTTTCCCGTTGAATTGAACGGAAAATGTGATAGTAGAATCCGTATCAATGATGTAATCGGGCATGTCGGCAGCCAGCTCGACAGCGCCCGGTCTTTGAATGACATTCATACTCTGAAATACTTATTTGTTTTAGAATTAGATGGTAACAGGGAAATATCTTCACCCGAAGTACCATCACGTAACTGTTTCATGCGTTCCATCCATTCGGACGCATCAGCTTCGAGGATAGCGGCCATCCGCTGAGTATCTGCCAGCGATGCCGGCTGTGAATCGGCCATCCCGTTTGCCGCATTGAAACCCTGTACTACAGAATAAGGGATAAGCTGAAGGGGCATCCTACGCAATGCCACCGACATGGTGAGCAAGGCCAAAGCCTTGGAGGCAGCGTACTTGACATCCGAAGTGTCAGACTCTAAAAGTGAGGCAAATCCCTCACCAAACGAAGGTGCCACCGAAGCAATCTGCACTTCACGAAGAAATGGGAGCAAAAGAATATACATCCGCTCGGACTGTGATATAGGGAAATAGGTATCAAACTCACGTCCGGAACGAATCAGCAGGCCAGCCGCATGACGATACGCATCAGAATTCTGCCAGTCCTTATCCTTTGATTCATTCAGCCATCGTATCAAGCGCTCGACGGCGCTGTAATACGCCTGCAGGTGTACACTGTCGTCCCGATCCAACTGCCACTCCCATGGGATTTTGTCGGTACCGTCGGAAGAAAGCTTGACCTTTCGGCCACTGTCTTCATGGCTGACATCGTTACGTTGGAAGTAATGCAAGGTGGCCAATAAAGCAATAGGCCGCTGCACCAACTCCACCAGTTTATTCATACCTTTTTCAGATCCACTACGATAAGCCTTTTCGGCCTTATCGTACACAGTCCGGCCAATCACCTGTATAAGTTCGTCAGTTGCATCTTCTATGTCCATTTCGATTGCCGAGAAATCGTTACCGGCATAATAGTTTCCGGTCATCCGGCGCAATTCGGCTGCGCCCTGGTTATCAAGATTGAATATCATGTTTTTTCGCTGAATTAAGAATTGCATCCGCTTTTTGTTTGTCATCCAATAATTTTAGCAATACCCTCAACAACTGGGTATTGTCGACCTCTTCAATACCTCCGAATACACCCGATTCCGCTACAGAAAACAGTATCGAGTTCATTCCGAGCGACTGCTCCGGAGTGTTATCCTTCCCGGATGAAGTGAAGATGGATGAAAAACAGACTTCACAGCCATCAAGGACAAACGTACCATTAAACAGGAACTCACAAAAGCTGGCCATCCAGCAATATATCCCCCATTTCAAGTAGTCGGGCATACCTACAATATCCTTTACAGCCCTGCCCAAATTCGACGATGCGAATGGTACACGTTTACCGTCTTTTTTGCGCCTATATAAAATCGCACACAGTGAATTAAGATAAGACACATCATGTGTACGAGTGTATTCATTCATCATGATCACGGAAAATCGGAACTCACCAAAAGTCAAGTCGGCCCCATGCGAAGCTGGCCCCCAGAAACCGGACCAAGAAGGAATCAGATTAACCGTTGAGTCATAAGTAAGGGAAATGGTGTTGGTCTCTTCATTTACACGCCACTGCCAGTCCAATGTCTTGGCCAGCCTGTTCACCAACAGATAATAATCTTTTCGTATCGATTTCATCCCACGATGGCCAAGAACATAACGGGCCCATAAGCGTTTGACATCAGTCAGTGAAATAGCCTTAGGGGTCAGTATCAAAAGCATACGTAACTTCAGGAGGTAAGCGAATTCAGCCGGCTGCACCTCTTCCCAACATTCAGGGAATTCTATATCCTGTTTCATAGTCATACTTGATTTGTGGCCCGACTGGAGGCCGTTACATTATCTTCTTTGTTAATCACTTTGCGGTAGATACCCAAGAACAAATCTGTCTTATCCGGAAAATTGATATGTATTGCATCGTTAATCGCCTCCAGACATACATCTTCAGGAATCTGTGTGTCGGCTCCGTAGAATAATTTGAGCGCATATAGCATCTGGGAGCCGGAATCCCCCTTCCCGTCGATGATGATGTTGGCCAGCGAAGGATTCAACCCCAGCCCACTGGTTGTGCTTGAGTCGGCGATACGGGATATCTTGGTCAGTGCCTCAATGTATTTGTCGATGTTCATCTCAATAGGTTCTATCTGGAACTGGTGCACATTGCCATCAGAAGGATCAACGTAATCAGTCGTCATGAAGAATTTACCGACATTGTTCTTCCCGGCCATCACGTCGGCAAGTTCACGAGACAACTGGTCTTTTAATCTCTCCATCTGAAGATATATCTGGTCATCGGTTACCTCCGGATGCTTCACACGGTATTGTTCTGCCTTCTTGGTCCAGTAAGCATCAGGTACATGTACCACGTATGCTGCCGCAATCATATTCTTGTTCAGGTATTCGATAATCTCCGGAAGCGAATTTGCATCATGCATCCAGGGAATTGAGCCGAAGAATGAGGATATCGCGTACATATTGCGGCCAAAGCTCCGCAAACAGTGATATTTAACGGCCACCTCATGCTTTGTCGGCCTATTCCTGTCAAATACCGGATATTTTACATATTTCTGGCTTCCATAGAAGTCAAAATCCCCATTCAGAATATGCGTCACTGCACTCAGATAGCGTTCGTCATTGTCCGGCCAGCACAGGCGACAGTCTTTAGACGGCAAACATTCAAGACTATGTATCCACGGGCGGCCAACACGGACGGATCGAGCGGACACATACTTGACGAATACCCCGTTCAGGTGGTTGTATTCGGTAAATGATTCACGAATGAAGCGGCGATAGTCCCAGCTGTCCAGCCACGACTGCACTTCCGGGTCGGTTGTCCACATCTGGACGCGCTCGTTATTCTCTATTCCCACACGGTACAACATCGGCCCCTGACCGTACAACAATCCAGTTTTTCGAGAAAGGATGCCCGGTGCCAGGTTGTTTTTCTCGATCAGGTTTCGGACTGAGGATGGCAAGTCGTTATCTGCCCCCCATGGCACGATACGGACACCGGCTACCGTCGTAGGGCTACACTCCCAGTCTGACACCGCAGATCCGAACAGGTGTGTCAGCGAATCACGAAATGAATCCATGCGGATGGCATAGGTGCCGACCGCCGTATCCACAAAATTGATATTTCCGATTTTCTTATCCATTTTTTATGCGATTTTCTAAAATTCCTTTTAATCGGGTTATTTCTTGTTCAGACAGACCATACATGACACGACCTATCAGACGATTCAGGCCCCCATACATGTTACGGGCATACCAACGGTTCTTTTTCTTGGAATTCTCACGGATACCCCACACTTCACGATTGGTATTTACTTTGGTCTTATTCTTCTTGTATCCGGACATATCGACACAACGCCCGTAAGAGAAGAAGGATACACGCTGACCGGGGTTCTTACCCTCCATGAATGAAGAATAATTCAGTGAATCGAGTAGAGAACCGGAGTCTATCAGCTTTTGTTTTACGACTGCGTCAGACAACGCATCGCACAGTTCCTCTCCGAACTTGGATAGTTCTTCTTGTATAAAAAGTAATTTTATATCGTCTGAAGCCTGACTGTTCATAGCTGCTATCTGTTTTGGTACAAAATTAGCCCCAGACAATGACAGAGAAAAGGACATAAAAAAGGCCCCGCCGAAGCGAGGCCCCAAAAAAATTTGCAAAAAATGTATCGAACTCTAAGCCACTACAAAGATACAATAATTTATTGAGATACAATGTGTCTGGCAATATATTCATTTTCTGTTATATCCCCACGATTCAGACGTTTCCAGTCCTGCAGGTCAAAGGTTATTAAACTCCCGTCATTCGTTAATATCTGCTCCGGTACAAGGCCCATTTCGGCCCGAATCTCATGTACCAGTGACAATACCGAATTCAGGCAGCCATCCGTATCAATTCGATAAACCAGTTTCATGACTCACCTCCTTTCGATTCGGCTTCAGGGATAAAAGCTGCAATCTCATCCCGGACGAAATAAACCGTACGTAAGTGAGTCAGTATTTCTTCCGAATCCGCATTGAGTGATTTCATGAAATAATCTATAACCCTATCAAGCTCTTTTACCGCACAGGCGGCTCCATCCTGTTCTGTCCAGTTCTGAATCACATCTACGGCTGCATCTGGCACAATACAAGGTTTCATTTTAGCCCTCCTTTCTTGCAAAGGTATAACGACACAATGAACCAGCATAGGAAGAGCACGGCTACCAGCCAATGGGTAAATACGGAGCAAGTTAGGATACTGAAGGAAGCCAGTGCCTGGGAAATAAGCACAGCCTGACGGTTAGAAACTTTCTCTTCCATGATAGAAGAGAACAATACGTTTTCACGGTTCAGCCATAACGAGATACGGCTTTCTTTTACCTGACTTGCAGGCAGAACGATTTGATTTTTCATTTTTGCAACGCGATTAAAATGAAACAATATATGGTTAAAATACGGGAAAGGAAACAAGAAAGGTTCCGCTTTCCCGTCGCGTTACACCTGATACAGGCAGTGGGCGCATTAACGCTCCACACGGGGGTCGGAACCATAAGTTATATAGCCAAAGCTATGGACATAAAAAATGCCCGCAGCAAAGTTATTTGGCGAGCCATCCTCGCCTGTATCAAATGTAACGCATTGCAAATATGAGGATTTATTTTGGAATGGCAAAAGAAATAGAGAATAAAAAATTCATGCCATAACAATAAAACTATGACAAGGAAGAGAGATTAATAGATTTGGATAACTTTTAATTTATCATTAAGGAAATTGAGATATACATTGTTTGGATATTCCCAGAATTCATAATTAATATTATCTGTAATAGTAGTACGAATATTATTTGGCTTACCCATCAAATATAAAACACTTTTCTTAGACATCCCAATATAAAGTGTCTTAGCTACTAATCTATAATTAATTTTTTCTTTTGGTGCAGATGAAGATGAACCAAAAGAAAATAAGGATTTAAACTCGTCCGTTAAACTAAGCCGGTAGCTTATTTCTGAAAAATCCATCGACATGGTTAATGTGTCACCTCTATTAACAAGACTGATAGTAGCATTAAGATTTTTGTCTATATTTAAGGCAACACATTTAAACGGAGAACCTTTCCTGTATAGCTTAGACCCTTTTTTAAGATAATAAGTCTTTCCTAAATATTTACGTTTTTCTTTATTAAACGCTTCATAAACAGGTTTCATTCTTTCTACCTCAAGTAGACTATCCTCAATTTCGCATTTTCTCATTAATTCTTTCCAAGCCAATTTGGCACTATCTTTTTGAGAAATATTTTGACCAAAAACAAATAACGGAAAAACGATTAAGGATAAAGCAAACAAAAGTTTTCTCATAAAAATATAGTCTAACAGTTTATACCCAACAAAGATATAAAACTTTCGTGACGAAAATATTTATTTGTGAATAAACCTTTAGCGTATCCTGTTTTGTGATTGATAAAGAAATTCATACAATATAAAAAAAGAGGGTGTGTCAAAATGCATACCCTCTTTTTTTATGACAAAGCCCCGACTTTCC